>Ga0214543_1009625_pt1 | contig 14884 bp, 5 predicted proteins | sample CNSS2metaG_FD_160094 | JGI IMG/M metagenome (GOLD analysis project Ga0214543, IMG submission 160094) | Root nodule microbial communities from cowpea collected in UCLA plant growth center, Los Angeles, California, USA - CNSS2 | ecosystem: Host-associated > Plants > Roots > Nodule | place: USA...
TAATTAACCTACAAAGCAAATAAACATAGATTAGCATGTTGGCTTAAGTCAAGTCAACTATAGTCAACAAGTCAAACCTAGTCAAAGGTCAACAAGTCAACTAAAGTTGATTCAACTAAGTCAACTTTGGGAATCAAAAATAACAAACACAAATGAAAGGGATGAAGGATTAGTGAACTTCCTTTCTAAACATTCCTAGTCTTCTTAAGTATGTGCCTCCATCCTTGGTTGGGGTCAATCCTTCATCAGAGGTCTCCATCTTAGCTTGAGCCATATAACTTGGAAGGAGCCCCTACATCATTTGGTAATCAAAGCTTAGGTTATTTTTCTTTTTCTTTTTGTTTCCCTAACCTTGGCTTGTTATAGCTATCTTGGAATAGTTCAAATCAACCTCCTTTACACACAAAACCGAGTTGGCAGTAAACATTTACGATTTTCACAATCAAACTACATCTAGCTTGGAGCTCCAAAAAATATGTTCTTATAGTCAAAAGATAGTCCTTTGAGTCTAGTTTCCAACAAAAAATAAGCAACACATTTGGAGTTTTATGGAGAGAGTTATAGGAAAAATAGTTAGCAAAGGTCAGAGCTGCCATAATCAACATTTTTCATGGTTCTATTTTCTACTACGTATTGAACCATTCAGTTTTTGTGCTTAGGATTCCATATTTTGTTTTGTTTGTGTGCTTTTATTTTTGTTGAGTCTTGTTTCATGTTACCATTTGGTCATATCATATTTGTTGGGTCATTTTTATTTTGAAATTCATCCTTATTCTCTAGATTCATGTTAGTCCTTTACCTGTAATTTTCTCTTAATGTATCTTGAAAAAAAATCATAAAAGTATATGCTCAACTTGGTTTTCAAAACCGCACTATATAAATCCATTTGAGTGCTTTTACTTTGCATTTTTAAGTTCATACTTGTCATTAGACTCTTAGCAAGTTCTTAAAGTTAAGTTTCCATTATTTCTTGCTGATTTTCATGCTTAATTTGATTCTAGTAGCTATATTTCTTCCATTTTTGTGTGTCTTGAACTTTTGAGCTTTCAAAAGAGTTTCTCAAATCAAATTTGTAGTGTGTAATGGTGTTTATGTGTGCTGAAAAGAAAAGAGAAGAGACAAAAGGTACAAAAGAAAAAACATGACATCTAAGACACTTCAAAGCTCAACCAATCGGTGAAAATGGCTTGGAATGGCTTCAAGATAGATTGCATTTCCAACAATGTTAATTCTATCACATTTTTCTTTTATGCCAAACTTCAATCCATAATAGCAAAAATTAAACGGCAAAACTCATGGAATTTGACATGAAAGGACGCACATGACTTAAGACAACAAGTATATGATGCTCAAATGAAAAATTAAACCCAAATAACAAAAGATCGCCAAAAGTAAATGAGAACTCACTTAACAAAACATAAAAATGTTGCACCATAATATTTTTAAATTCCTAATGAAAAGCACCAAATGATTCAAGGAGAAAGTGAGTTTGAATCATCATACAACCATGTGAACACAAGATAAACAATGGAAATAAGCAAGACAAGCAAAAATTAAGTGAACACAACACGAAAATAATGAAGAAACCAAGAACTTAGCTTAAACCGTGAGGTTGTGGCTTGAGTTGGCTCTAGATACCACTTGATGAGTTTCCTTGGGCATGTGGGCTGGAATGAAAAGACTCCATGGAGGATTTGTGTTGAAGCAATTGAGAGAAAAAAGGTTGAAGTGTGGCGGATTGGGTGGTGGTGGGTAAACCCTAAAGAGGTTGGACCAACTTTAAAGGAAGAGGGCTAGAGGAGCTTTTAGAAGAATGCTCCAGCTAGGTGAATATCAAAGGAATTTTTTATTGGGCCTAGGGCTAGGCCCAAGTCATCATTAAGTTAAAACTCCTTTTGTGAAGCCTTGTTTCATTTAATACCTTTTCTTGCTTTTCCCTAGGACTCTTCTCGATTTTGGCTTGTTTTTTGTGTAGAGACTTCTCTTTTGAGGTGCACCAGAAGCCTTGAGGAAGAGACAAGAAGAGAAGGAGTGAAACACCTTGGAGACAAACAAGCACCATTTTGATTGTCTTTTAATTTTGAGTTGTAAAATTGTGTTGTTTTAAAACTTGTATTCATGGAATTGTTAGGTATCTTGAGGGAGTCTTTGGTGCTCAACATCATCTCCTAACTTGAACCTTTAAACCATATCTTTGGGGGAGTCTTTGGTGAGGTTTTGAAGGTCTAAGTGCCTTTAAACTTTACCATTAGGCTGTAAAGATAGTGTAATTGTTTTCCTTAATTGCTTTCTTTTTTTGCTTATAGTTTAGTGTGTATCTACTTGTGTCTCATACCTAATTCCATTTGAGAAGTTAGGTGCAACAAGGCTTGAGGTAACTTTGGCTAGGAAAGACTTAGATTTTAAGTAATCCTTTCCTAGAAGTAAACTTGAGATCCTTAAAATCTCTTAAGGAATTTATTTTTTAAATACAAGTTTGTTTGTGCATTGCATATTTTGAAAACTTTAAGGATGTATAAGCCCACTTCTAAGGTTCCTTCTTTTCAAATTGGTAGTAATTCTAGAGAAGAGGCATAACCAAGTTTACAACATTTGGCCAAAGAACTAACTAAAAATTTGGCAAAGGCAAGAAACTCTTTTGAAAGAAAAAGAAAGAGTTGAAAGAGATCAATACTTTGCCACCTTAGAAGAGGAACTTAAAGTTCTTAATAAAAAAACAAGTAAAGGTCCAAGAAGATTTAAGAAAAAGTAGGAGTAGGAGTTCAAAAACTCCCACACAAATAACACAATTTGAGGAGAATAGTAGAATTGTTAATCGACACTATCAACCTCCTCCACCTAGAGTACTAGAAGGGAGCGTGAAAGAGAGCAACCACCATGAGAGATTAGGGTAGACTTTCCTTATTTCCATTGGAAAGAAGATGTTGAGGCATACCTAGATTGGGAGATGAAGGTAGAACAAATTTTTGAGTGCCATCAAATCATGGAAGATAGGAAAGTTTCCCTAGCCACTCTAAGCTTCCAAGGGAATGCCATGTATTGGTGGACTTACCTAGTGAGAGAAAGAAGACTCTCCAATTGCCCCCAAGTCCAATATTGGAATGACTTGAAAAGTGCTTTAAGAAGAAGACACATACCTTCCTACTACCATAGAAAGCTTATGGACAAACTCCACAGGCTCCAACAAATAAACATGAGTGTGGAAAAGTATAAACAAAAGAGGGAACTCAATATGATGAGGGCGGGAATTAGAGAGGACGAAGAGACAATTTTCTCTAGGTTTCTTAGTGGTCTCATTCTTGAAATTAGAGATAGAGTGGAATTGTTGCCCTAGCAAGACTTAAATGATTTGGTACAAATTTGTATTAAGGTAGAGTAGCAACTTTTGAGAAAATGTTTGAAAATTCTCCAGTCTAACTCTTATGTTAAGAAAGACTACAAAAGGGAGTGTAAGTAAATGGTAGAAGAAGACCCCTCTAAGAACCTAGAGAAGGAAAAGGAGAAAGAAAGACCAAGGGTGGGAACATCATTGAACACTCACACTAGAGACATTAAGTGTTTCAAGTGTCTTCGTAGAGGTTATGTTGCATCACAATGCCCCACCAAAAGAATAGTGATCTTAAGGGATGTTGACATGTATAGTAGCCAAAATGAAAAGTGTGATGGTGAGAGTGAGGATGAATGTAAGAACAAGAGTGAGGATGCCTACCCTTGCAATGGGGATCTTCTTATGATAAAAAAAAACTCTCCATAATCAACCTAGTCCCCAGAAACTAACAAAGAAAAAACATCTTTCATATAAGATGTAAACTTTTAGAAAATACATGTTATCTCATTGTGGATAGTGGTTATGTTGCAATTGTTGTAGCACTAGGATGGTTGAAAAGATAATATTAACTATCTTGTCCCATCCACAACCTTACAAACTTTGATGGATTAATAATGATGAGGACATAGTAGTATCAACAAGTGGAGGTTATGTTTTCCATAGGGAATTTTGAGGATAGGGTGCTATGTTATGAAAGTTTGTCACATCTTGTTGGGAAGGCCTTGGCTTTTTGAAAGAGAACCATATGTAGGTTTAAAATGTCTTTCTTAGCCAAGAAGAGGGATTGAATTGGTTGAATACTAAAAATTATGTTCAATTAAAACTTGTAAAAAACTTTTTAATTTGAATTCAATTAACCAACAAATCAGAGTTGTATTGCTGTAGAACCAAACATTTCAAATGATTGAAAACAAAAATAGCAGATTAATTTGTTCATGCAGTATGATTCAACAAATTCAAAAATAAAATCAACTGACTGATATTTTGGAAAATTATGCAGAAACGCGAAGCTCCTATTGCATCATAGTTGATTTGCGCAATACACCACTGATAAATCCTTAAGAACAATGGATATACAAGTGTTAGGAAGTCTTGTTTATCCGGGTTTTCATCAACTTGTACAACAAGGTTGGCATAAGTTGGTTGGGCTGAATGCCTAGATGAGCTAGCATAGGCTAAAGGTTGAGCTGAGTCAGCATAGTCGAAGGTCGAGTCAAGTTGTCATAATGTTAAGGTTGAGTCGAGTCAGTCATAACCAAAGGTCAAGACAAGTCATTCAAGGTCGAATATTGAACTAAGTCATCTTTTGCTAAAGGATTGAGTGAGTTATCCAAACATTTTTAAAAACAAAATTGAATTGCTTTATCCAAAAGAAAAATTAAAATCTAAAATATTTCAATTGCTTCATCTAAATAAATTATTTAAGATATAAAAAGAATTCAATTGTAAGTAATTTAAATATGTGTATTTCAACTTTTTTAAATTGTTGAATCCAAACACAAAGTAAATATGACCCTCTTTTTATACATAAAATTCACCCTCTGAACACCGAAAAAAGAACGCATAGTAGATTTTAATATTTAGCACGATCACATAAATACAGTTAAAGTTTTGTTGGGATAGTAGAGCAAGCTAAAGAAAATAAAGTTTATTTAGGATCTCATTTACCCGAATCAGCAACTGTAGTCAAACAAACCAGCGCTCTCATGCTAAATCTTGCAAAACAAGATCAGCTCACATAGAAGGGTGGATAATTTGGTTGGAAATTAAAGAAGAAAATGATAAGGACACTAACAACTTTTTGTTTGATACTTCTATGTTTATACACTAATAGCATTTACGGTTATTGAATTTTCCACGCAAAAGGATCAATTAGGATTGAGTTCATTACAAGAGAGATCATGAAACAAGTTCCATCTTAGATATTCTCGCATGGTCTATCAGAAGACTTGGCATTATCATGTTCAGGGGATGCCTCTAATTTGCGTTTCTTCACAGGATATAACAGATAATGTTGACACATGAAGAGGATGTCAAAGAAAATAGACACCTGCAATGGTTCATTTTATCAATAGCAATGTTAGTTAGAAATTCAATTGGGTCAGAACAACAATCTAACAAGAAAAATCTCTTGCAGAAAGAAATAAACACCAGGGATAGCAGCAGTTTCCCTATATTTCCATAGAAGTTCACCCAAGAATCTGGAAATCAAAGTTGGATATCAATTTAAACTTTAAAGAAGATAATAGCAACATACTCTCGTAATATATTATTGATTTTTAAAACTTATTAAACATTGCAGAATCATGACTGAGACTTGTTAATAAAAACTTCAGCAGCCACAATGATATGATTTTAATTGTCTTGCAAAGTAGAGTGTTTAAAAGGGTGTTGTAGAGTATGTTACTAGCATTTTTTTAACTATAAATGGAACAAAACCCTTTGGTAAAGAAGATGACTTACGTTGATCGATTGATTGCATAGACATTTGCACATAGTTAGCTACGGAGCCAGAAAAGTCAAGTAGAATGTTAACAATGCTCCAGCCGTCTGTACTTTTTCTCATAAAGTTCATCACAGCCTATATTCACATCACAACCACTACTTAAGATAAAATGGCTATCATGTTTCAACAAACAATAGTTTCACTTTATGACCAAAGAAATATGCAGCAGATTGTGTATGTTTGCATTCCAAAATATGCTTCATTGAAGACAAGACTAGCATAATCTTACTGGCTATTGTTCCGAGAGCTAAATTTTCTCACCAGCCAAATTGAATTTTCCAGGAAATAATATAAACACGAGAAAATAGAAGTAAAAGGAAATCATAATCGAATAGACCTGACCTGGGGAATGTATTTTATAACCGTCATACAAACTTGAATGTCACTGCAAGTTTATCAGTTTCAAGAAAAGTGAGAAAGAAATTTGGTAACACATTCATCATTCATGATGCATGTTATATGTAACAATGGCATGGGAAAAAACTTGGTCTTATTATGATTCTCCTATGCAAATTTGTTAATAATCCACAATAGGAAGTCAAATTAATGCCAATTGTCATGTAACGAATTAAAATAGAAAACATACGAGAAGATTGAGATTAGCCAGAGCCAGTGATGATTATGCAATGCTACAAAGAAACAGACTGCTGCCGAGGTCCATGTAACAAGGAGAATTCCATATGCGATTTTAGAGACTTTCTGACTTCCCCGCTACATGAAAACGTAACCTCTTTTAGGATAATCATAAATTCATAACAAGAACAATAAGATCAATTAGAGGGAGCATAATACTAACATCATATAGTGCAATCTGGAACAAGTTAATTGCTGTCAGCAAAACAGCATGGACTGAAAAAGCAACATCATTTGCTGCCACAGGTATCATCTGAAATAAATCAAAAAATGCTGAAGCATGACAGAATACCAACCTTAAATTTGTTTGTTTGTCATCATATTTAAAGTACTACTCAACACTTTATATATCATAAGTCTGCACAATATTTTCTATAATAGGCATTTTCATGGATTAGTGGCTTGTTGGCCCATGTGTAGCTTGGGCTTGGGTCCTCCTAATATTAAAGGTCAAAGCCCAAGCAGTTATACAAGGACAAAACTGTGCTATCCACGATAACCTAACAATGCAGTGCGAGAATTTTAAGTTGGAAGACAAGCTTATCAGATTATCAAAATATCGTGATAGGGAACTTTCCCCTTTCAATTTAGCACAAACTGAGATTAATGAATTTAACTTCAATAACAATAAAAAAAAGTGATATGAACAAACCTCTTTCTGACCATATTTGTCTCTGTACTGTTTCTGAACAGTAGAGCTGATGTACAGAGATGCATTGTATATGAGATAGGAAGAGTGTTTCGTCAAATTCAGCAACACGAAATCAAAGTTCAAGCCCACCACACTATACAACAAAAGCAAACCAGAACACTAAAATAGAAGCAAAAAGTCATAAGATAAGGAACTGGAAAAAAATTACACAAAAACCAGTAACAAATGGTACCTTTTTCTGCGAAAGTTCAAGATGACTTGCGGGTAGAAACTGATAGACCAGGAAGCAAAAGCAAACCAACCCAGAACTTCATAGGAGACATGGAGTGGAACTGAATTCCAAGCAGCCATGATTCTTTCCTCCACTTGTTCAGAAGAACAAACCACAAATCTTGCTTATAGAAATACACACTTTTCTTATGTTACAGTGTCGATTATTATTATAATTACTTTTTATATATATTTGATAATTGGTTTTAACTTATATTAAGTGTGGTTGAGTTACTCTTGAACTGAATGTTATAAATGTGGTGTTTTCCAAACAGTTGAGATAGCTTACACCACTACGTCTTCGTACATTCTTGGGGCATCATTCGTTGGCCTTTTATATATGAGGGGACTCTAATGTGCTGGCAAAAATAGTATACTTTCATGCACACACTTCAAAATGTCCATACATTAGTTAGAGATGTACACGGAACGGAACAAAAAGGAGTTTCATCCTCTCATTTCTATTATTGAAATAAAAGTTCGTTATCATACATACATATGTAACTTCTTTATTATATTCATTTTCACTGGATAATAGGTGCAAAATAGGTATATTTCTCCCGTCCTCGTTTTTTTCCTATTCTGACTAGTTTTGGACCTTGCGTACGCTCGGATTTTTTCTTTTCTTTTTCTTTTATGTTTTTTATATTATTTTATTAAATTAAAATAATATTTAAGTTTATAACATTATTAATAATTTTTTTATAATTTATCTTATATATTATTTTTATTTTATATATAAAAATATGTATATATTTATTATACAATTTTATATACATAAGAATAATTAATGTACATTAAATATGTATATATATATATATATATAATATACTAATTGTATGTTAATAATAAAAATAGTGTATATGTATATATTAATTATGCAATTAATATTATATGAAAAAGTAATATGTATAATTATCATTAATATATAAATTCTTTTATTAAAACTATTAATTGTAATGTACAATAAATCATAGGTATAATTTTATAAAATTTAACTGTACATTTTAAAAAGATAATTAAAAGTTTGATTAAAAAATTAATTTTATATATTATTTTTAAATTACATAGATATCATAGTTACATCTTTTAGAAAATTTTAATTAGTTTTTATATTTCAGTATTTCATTTACTAAATTAGTATGTGTACTGTTTGTTTATATGATATTTTAAAAGTGTATTAATGTTGTTCAGAAGTTTACCATCCGGGATCATCTCCTCAATGGTTTGATTCTATTAGGGTTAAATATGTTATTGATTTTTCAAGTTTCAGTGAATTTTGGAAGTTTAAGTGAATTTTGAAATTAATTCCTCTTCGAAACTTTATACCAATTTAGTCCTTCATTTTTAGAATTGCATGGATTTAATCCTTCTTACCAAATTTTGTTAAGTTTATTTGACATTTTAAACGCATTTTATGATAATATTTGAGTTAACGGTGTAAACATTCAAATACTATCATGAAATGCGCTTGAAACGTCAGATAAACTTAACAAAATTTGGTTAAAATGACTAAATTCATTCATTTTTAAAGATGAAGGACTAAATTGGTCAAAAGTTTTGAAAAGTGACTAATTCCAAATTTTACTAAAACTTGAGGGACCAAAAACATATTTAACTCATTCTATTATAAGTCGGATGTTTGTTCTAAGACACGAGGATGGGAGAACAAGAAGAGAAGAGACAAGTAGGTTATTTGACTAAATTAAGAATGATGGTGCCCCAATGTTGACGTCCTAGTTCAAGTAAAGATAGGTCATTATTTCTCAACATATTTATCTTGTTTCTGACCCGCCGAAAGCTGAACCTACATTCATGCATGGAGACTATAAGGAAGGGCAAATGCCATTTGGGCCTTGCTACTTGAATTATAATCCTCTATGGGTCAAGTTAGTGTTTCTAGGCGCATAAGACATCTAAAGCCCGACCTAGAAGATTGGTCCAAAAATTGAGCCTTTGTTGTTCAATAGTTAGGTTAAATTTTATAAAAAAATATTCTTGGATAGGAGGTCTAATATGTGGTTATTATCTTTGTAGCCTTCATATATTGTTATTACTTTTTGTAACTTAAATATTCTCTTATTTTTCGGAGAATAGACGACTTGTAACTATTTTGGTTATAAATAAAATACTAACTCCCACGGCCAAGGGACGGAACTATTTTGGTGTTAGTGTTGCTAACTTTGAGTCAAGAAATTTCGTTACATTTTTTTACTACGGTTTAAGGCTCCCAACTTTTTAAGGGGACAAAAAAATGTGCCTACCGTGGGGCTCAATAATACTCGATCCTAACCCTATTGATGAGTCATTATTTTCCATTATTCCATTGCCTTTTTGTGTCATTCTTGAGGGTTGTTTAGTGCTTAATTGTCTTTTGTTAGTGCGTTTTCCTCAATTGGGCTCCATTGTGCCATTATTCCAAATTTTGCGTAATTTGGCATTAATTGGTCTAATTATTGTTCCAAATTTTAGAGCTTCGACATTTATGATAAGGTCAAGAAAGAGTTGCCACGTGATTTCCACATCATTGCCACGTCTGCGCCATGTTAGTTAGTCTGTCCACGTCATTAGGCCAGCATTTTCAGCCCATAGTGGCTTTTTTGGAATTCTGAGTGGTAGAATGACAGTTTTGTAATTATGTAGAAATGTGGTGATGTGACCACGAGTTTTTAGGTCATCTTCTTCATGGGCAGCCACTATTCAGGAACCCAGAAATAAGCAAAAAGGGATGTGTCGCCTGGCGGCAATTCATCGTCTGCTAACCTAGAATTCCTTTGCTTAACAATTGAAAATATGATTGTTAATCACCAATGGCATCCCTTCCCCCAAGGTGCAGTACAGTGGTATCCTTCAACCAAGGTTGAACCCACAACCATGCTAATGTTAAATCAATGTTCAACCACTCAACCAATTTATATTTTATGTTGACTAATATAATTCAATGATTATATTATCCCTCAACATGATCAACATATATTTAAAAATAGTAACAAATAAATAACACATAATTGGCATACATAGGACTTGAACCCAAGTCCTCTCACACAATCAAGTACTCTCAACCATTTGAGCTAGTACTATTCCACATCATACAATTTAGAATTTAATGCCATAAAGGCTCCCACTATCCGCATTTATTAATTATTTATTTATTTAATTAATTAAATTCCACGGGTCTTACATCATCCTTATAGGCACAAAAGAATAGTGGTAACCCTAGCTTGCTCTTAGATCTAGCGCACCAAACTAGGGTTTAAACCTTAGAAAAGCATCTTTTTTTATAAAGCCCAACTCCTTCTAGGCCCAAACACCCATTCTAAGCCCAAAACCCACCAACGTCTAATTACATGGTCCAAAGAAAACCCTATACTATTAGGCCCAAAATACAAAGCCCAAAATTAAACCCTAGTCTAATATTTACAAATTATAGATTCCTAGGCTAGGTCTTCACATCATCCTTAGCCTAAATGAACTTTAACTTGAGACTCCAACTTAATTATATCCAGCACAATTCCATTACCAATTTACCATAAAGATACATGAATCATAAAAAACCCCCAATTTACCAACCCTAAAATTTGTTCATATCAAATTTTATCCAATTCATTTATAATCGCAGGTCCATTCAACTATTTTAACCTCCAATAGCCAACAACTGAACCTCTCACTCATTTCACTATTAAAAATCACTCAGAACCAACACAAATACAAGAATTGAGATATACCGCTCACGTCGCCTGGTGGTTAGATCATCCCCGCCAGGCCCTTCATGTGTCGCCGGGCGATCAGGCTCGTACCGCCAGGCGGTTCCTTGTCTAGAACTTAGAAACAAACAAACAGGGTATGAGTCGCCTGGCAGTTTTGAAGGCCCGCCAAGCAGTTTTTGGAAAATTTCCAGAAACGTGAATTTGCACAGTTTTATCACAATTCATGCATCCAATTACTCAATCAATCATGCAATATTAAAAACACAAGTAAAAATAACGGAGTCCAGCTCCCTTAACCTAGGTTCGTTGCTAAAAAGTTGAGAATTCCAAGGTTCTTCTTGATCAACAATGGTTTCCTTTAACACCTTCCGCAACAGCCCTCAATCCTCTCTAGACGCAACTCTAATGCTCTCAAAACCAATTCAAATGTTTCTCACTCTGAATTAATTTTAAAACTAAAGAAAATATATCTGAGGTACATTTAATGTAAAATGAAGGTGGTAAGGGCAATTTATCAAAAGAAAAAAGAGAAATATATATATATATATATATATATATATATATATATATATATATATATATATATATATATATATATATATATATATATATATATATATATATATATATATATATGGCCTGTGTTGTTTTTCTGTTGTAATACAAAAACGGTCTGGTTTTTGTTGAATAGGAAATTCTTGGATGATGAGTGTAAATCTTTTACACGTGAGAGTAAACTATGCACATTGAATGTTCCATTCAACAGAGAATCTAACCTTGTGTTTGGATCAAGCATTTCAACAATGATGAGAAATTGAAATGTATTGTATTTGAATTGCTTGCAATTAAATTCCCTTCATTCTTTAAATAACTTGTTTGGATAAAGAAATTAAAATACCTTACATTTCAATTTCCTGTGAGATAAAATTTCATTTTATCAATATTTATTCTAGGCTTAATTATGTTTTGGGTTCATGATAAATTTGGAAACAGGTCGGTCATGCTTGTCGGGTCAATAGGTCGGTCGGGTCATTGGGCCTGCCCGACACGTCTGGGTCGTCAGGCCTGCCTGACACCTCTAGGTCCTCTAGTCCGCCAAACCCGTGTGGGTCGCTAAGCTCGCCTGTCCTACTTGGGCCATCAGATCCGCTGACCCGTCTTGGTTGCCAAGTCGGTTAAGCTCATCTCTGTCTTCGAGCCCACCTGGCTCGTTTGGGTCATTAGTCCTATTTGGGTCGTTGGGCCCGCCCGACCCGTTTATGTCGTAGGGCCAGTCCGGTCTGTCTGGGCCATTGGGCCAGCACGACACACCTTGGTCGTCGGGCCTACCTGGGCGGTGTGGGTTGTCGGGCCCACTCGACCCGTCTGCATCGTCGGGTCCGCTCAACCTGTCTAGGTCGTCGGGCCTGCTCGACCTATTTGTGTCGTTAGGTCAGTCCAATCCGTCTAGATCGTCTGGTCAGCCCAACCTGTCATGGTTGTCGGGTTTTGCTAGGTCTGTTTGGGGTTAAGTCTAGAGTGTGAGATTCAGTGAGAAGAATTTCAAATTTCACCTTTTTTTAGGGTATTTAAATTTCTTCTAATTTAGCTAATTGAAATACTTCAAGAAAATGCATGCATTTTAAATGCTTTTTAATTTTTCTATCCAAACAAAGCATTTCATTGCAAAGAATTTTGAATTCTTCAAATAAATGAATCACCCTCTTGAATTGCTCATCCAAACACATCTAAATTCCAAACTGAAGGAGTCATTTGTGTGCATCTTGCTTCTTGAATTGCCTCATCCAAACACACCTAAATTCCAAACTGAAGGAGTCATTTGTGCGCGTCGTGCTTATTTAGAGGATTACCTGTTTGTTTTTTTCTCTGATGTGCTATTAATCGATAGATGCGGAACCCAATAAGTATTTTTTTTATTATCTTATTTTATATTAATTTTAATTTTATATACTTATTTAAATAAAGATATATGTATTATTTAATCAAATGATTTAGATTGCACTTTCTGCTTGAAAGAAGAAAAAAAAAGCGCAATTATATTACATAACAGTTGTACGTACCATTAAATAAATAGGTGACTTATTCTTTATATTTTTATTGTTGTAAAATTATAATTTTGAAGTGTAAAATATTAAAAATTTTAAATATAATTGAAGTTCAATAATAACATAAGATTCTATAAAATAAATATATTTCATCATACATTATTGTTTATATATTATTATAGAGATCTAAATGTACGCAATAGAAAGTTACGTGAAGAATGGACATTCTAATGCGTGGAGGATGAGCATTATTTTTGTCCTGCTTTAAATTTTGGTAAACTAGAACTAAGTTTAGGATATATGGTATCGATATTTGCTTGTGTTTTTATTGTGTCACATTAGTTATTTATGGTAAAAATCTCATAATTTTCTAATATCAGTATTAGGGAATTTTGTGAACATGAGAATACTAGAAAATTGAAAAATCCGTGGATATCTTAAGGTATTCCTCCTAGTTCTTTGAAGATTTGTTTGATGAATGAAGTCTCCATGGAAGTAATGAAATGGAGAAGAAGAAGTGTTTTGGTTCGGTTTAGGTGAGGTTTCTTAGAAAGAGGTAAGGTGAACTCCTAGGGAAGGAAACTAGAGTAGTCTATAATTTAGAAAATGGAACCAAAAGAGAACATGCTTTTAGTGCAACTTGCCACCTAAGCAAGTCACACTTTCCACACCATGTAGCACACATGGAGGAGACTTGCAAGGCAAGTCTGCACTCCTCTAGGTTTAAGAAACCCTAATTTTAGTGCCTTTCCTCAAGACCCCAACCTAGGCCCATCTCCTCCTAGGCCCAAACTATAATACTAGGTCCACCCAAAACATGTCTTAAATGCAAGGTCCAAATAAAATTATACACTATTAGGCCAATAATACAAAGTCCAAATATTACTAGTCTAATATTTACAAAAGAATCCTAGATTAGGTCTTCACATCTTTCTTAGCCTAGATGAACATCAACTTAGTCCTGCTCAACTCAGGTTAAATCCAATCTTCTTGGATCCTTCTAGTCATGCACTAACACAAAAAAGGCTTTTGACGTCTTGTATTTTCTACTTTGACATTTGACCAAACTCTGACGTTGTATCGGATGACGTCAAATTGATGTTGGATAGCAAAACCCATGTCCAAGAACATCAGATGTACAGAAGACCGATGTCCCTTAACGACGAATTCTGAAAACCCCAATGTCCAATTGGCTCCAATTCAAACTAGAAAAAGTAGCTTTTGACATTTGATGTTGCATTAACAAACATTAAAGGACGTCGGCTATGGTATAGTCTGACGTCCTTTGATGTTAGTTAATGTAGTGTCAGACGTCAAAAGTTGTTTTTTCTTTTATGTTTTATTTGTATTTCAGTTTTCCCAAACTTGAACAGTAGAAAACAATCCATTATAGTTCAAAAAAATTCTAGCATAAATTGTATATCAAAACTTAATATATTAACACTAAAGGTGTCTAAACTATTACAATTAGTACAAAACTAAAAGTTTCATAATAATAATCTTTATCCTAGATAGTTTTCAAGCAAAGCCCTAAAGTTATTGTGGTCCTAACTCCATCGTTCTAGTAGATATGTTGTCATTCCTGTCTTAGTTTCTTGATAGTGTCATCCATTAGAGGTGATGAATTCTTGAACTGTTGAAAAAACAATACAACTTCATTATGTCTGGATATCGGTGTTTAAAGTTTGATGTGATTTATAATATATGAAAGGTATACACACACACACACACACACACACACAC
>Ga0214543_1009626_pt1 | contig 14884 bp, 2 predicted proteins | sample CNSS2metaG_FD_160094 | JGI IMG/M metagenome (GOLD analysis project Ga0214543, IMG submission 160094) | Root nodule microbial communities from cowpea collected in UCLA plant growth center, Los Angeles, California, USA - CNSS2 | ecosystem: Host-associated > Plants > Roots > Nodule | place: USA...
GAAATTAGAGTCCATGGATGAAAGGTTGCGAGTTGATCAAAGATGCAGAAATATTGAGCAAGAGTGGTACGAAAATAAGCAAATATTGTCTTATATGTTGAGGGATGCAAGTAAGAACAACTTCATAGAATTACTTGTAATTGTTAATACCACCCCTCAACCCCATCAGAGATTGCCTGAAAATCCAGATTTTAACGAACTTCATCATGAAATCAAATATGTGCTTTTGAAGTTGGCCATCAGAGCTGAACAAATGTCTGAAGATTTGAGTCAGCTAATGAATGATCCAGTGAGAAAGATCACTTTGGAAGATATGATGAAAATGATGACTGAAATGATTAAGATGAATCAAACAGATCAAAAAGAGATGATGAATGTCGCCGCACAAAGATTGCAGAGTCAATCTGAAAAATCAGTAGCGAAATCACATCACATTGATATATCTACTGATGGATATACTGATTGTCATAGTAATATGTCTACTGATGGACATATTAAAGATGTTGCTGAAGTTGATGAAGAAATTAAAGATTCTTACACAAACATATCTACTGATGGATATGATGACGATGCTCAATGTGAATATAAAGTTGTACCTGTTGATGAGGATATGGGTACAAATGATCATTTTCAAGAGCAAAGTTGTGAGAACAATACAATGGAGGAACCAAGTGAAATTGAAGAGCCAACAGTATTCAAAGATGCAACTGAAGCATCTACTATTGCAACTCACTTGGTTAATGATGAAGCAGCATAGTCAACAACACCAGGTGAAAATTTTTGCTCACAAGATGAGATTACAAGGATTATTGATGATCCGCATAACCATCCAAATGCACCTGATGATGCTCAAGTTGAGTTGAAGGCACACATTCCACACATCAAGTTTGTTTATGTGAATGATGCAAATAAGTTTTCAGTGGTTATCTTTGTTGACATGGCTGTAGAAAAAGAAGAAAGGTTTATATGCCCACAATTTATATTTTGGCTTAATTATGAAAATGATATAAAAATATGACTTTTGAAATTATTATTACAAAAACAATTAATAACGAAAATTTGAAAATTGTTATAAAATAATGTTTAAAAAGTAATTATTAATTATAAATTTTTTTATTACATTATTTTATAAGTATTTATTTAATGAAATATGTTCTTTTCATTTATACATATTAATAATTTTTCCACAACAAATCAAACTTATATAATGATAATTTTTAATCATATTTAAAATAAAGGAAAATTTGGTAATCTTTTTTTTTCTTAATTTAAATTTAACTTTTAATCTATCACATCCATTAAATCACTCACAAACTTCAACAAAATTTACTCTAAATCCACTCACTTTCACCTTTAATTCCCTTAAAGTGAACAAGACAAGCTTCACACTCTAATCCACTTGAATGCATCCTCTTTGTCTCCCTCCAATCAACGTTGAGGGATAGAGAGGGGAAGAAAGAGGGAAATTCCTCTATTTTTCAATCATTTATGTTATGCAATGATTTGAGGGTGATATAAAGATTACAATTATGTCCTCAATTTATTTTTCAACTTAATTATGAAAATGATGTAAAAATATGGCTTTCAAAATTATTTTTACAAAAATAATTAATAACGACATCTGAAGATATTTATAAAATAAGGTTTAAAAAGTAATTATCAATTATAAAATTTTTTATTACATTATTTTATAAATATTTTCTTATTAAAATATGTTACTTTCATTTATACTTTTAATATTGTTTTTACGACAAATGAAACTTATTAAATGATAATTTTTAATTATTTTTAAAATAAAGGACAATTTTGTAATCTTGTTTTTGTTTGATTTAAATATAAATTTTAATCTATCACATCTAATAAATCACTCATAAACTTTAAGCAACTTTACTCCAAATCCACCCACTCTCACCTTTAATCCACTTAAAGTGAACAACACAAACTTCAGACTCTAATCCACTTGAATTCATCATCTCCCTCTCCCGCCAATCAACCTTGACGGAGAGAGAGGGGAAGGAAAATGGAAATTTTTTTATTTTTCCATCATCTCTGTTATGCAATGATTTGAGAGTGATATCAAATTTCCAATTATGTCCACAATTTATTTTTCAACTTAATTATGAAAATGATGTAAAAATATGGCTTTTGAAATTATTTTTACAAAAATAATTAATAATGAAAATTTGAAAATTTTCGAAAATAAGGTTTAAAAAGTAATTGCTAATTACAGATTTTTTTTATTACATTATTTCATAAATATTTTTTATTAAAATATGTTACTTTCATTTATACATTTTAATATTTTTTTTTCGACAAATAAAATTTATATAATGATAATTTTTAATCATTTTTAAAATAAAGGAAAATTTGGTAATCTTGTTTTTCCTTGATTTAAATATAATTTTTAATTTATCACATCCATCAAATCACTCACAAACTTTAACAAACTTTACTCTAAATCCACCCTCTTTCACCTTTAATGAACTTAAAGTGAACAAGACAAGCTTCACACTCTAATCCACTTGAATTCGTCCCCTTTGTCTCCCTCCAATCAGCGTTGAGGGATAGAAAGGGGAAGGAAGAAGGAAATTTCTCTATTTTTCAATCATCTATGTTATGCAATGGTTTGAGGGTGATATCAAGATTACAATTATGTCCGCAATTTATTTTTCAACTTAATTAAGAAAATGATGTAAAAATATGGCTTTTGAAAGTATTTTTTCAAAAATAATTAATAACAAAAATTTGAAAATTGTTATAAAATAAGTTTTAAAAAGTAATTATTGATTATAAATTTTCTTATTACATTATTTTATAAATATTTTTTTATTAAAATATGTTATTTTCTACAACAAATCAAACTTATATAATGGTAATTTTTAATCATATTTAAAATAAAGGACAATTTGGTAATCTTGTTTTTTTTATTTAAATATAATTCTTAATCTATCACATCTATCAAATCACTCACAAACTTCAACAAACTTTAATCTAAATCAAATCACTTTGAACTTTAATCCCCTTAAAGTGAACAAGACAAGCTTTGTAACGCCCCAAATTTTGGGATGTCACGAAACGTTAGAAAATTTTTGCGTTTAGTGGAAAAGGAAATAAACATTTAAAATGTACTAATAAAACTTTTAATTTAATTTAAATTACATAGCTGAATTCGTCACTTTGTCAAAAGCTTCCAATAATATTTGTGATCAAAAGAAAATTACATATACTTTAGTATCTGATTTAAAACAACTAAATAAATATAAAAACTCCCAAGTTCACCCCTGCCTCTCGTCGATCTACTCCATGCCAAAAGCATCTGCATTATCATCTGCTCCGTATAACACACACGTTATATGATCATCGCACATACAACAAACACACAAACAAACAAATAGGGGTAAGCTAACCATAAACAATGATATTCATAAAAGAAATTCTTAAATAAAATATGTCGAATAATACTCAACATCGCATTGAAGTAACACTTAATCAAAATTCAATCAATCATGTCAAACCAAACATAACATCACATTCATCTCAATTCCTCTTCACATATAGTAATCATAAATAATCTTTGGTTTTCCGCGGCCTCTCAGCCCACAACAACATCTAGTTTCCTAGAACAGATGATTCGATGTGTCCTGCTTAATGCAGCCAGATTGTCTCCCTTATTCCTCAAGGAATTATGAGTAAAAACGTCGATGCATCGCACATCGGGCACTATACTCGCAACGAGCCAAAATAATGAGAAACATCTTTCCCCTCCCCACTGCTTCACACAGGCGAGAGGGTACAACACTCGAACCAATCCTTTACCACTATTTCACACAGGCGAAGAGGACCCCTTTCCACTGTTTCACACAGGCGAAAGAGTCTCCACTGGGCTCCTAGGTACGGAAAACCTCGCAACATTTAATTCCACCAAGAGCTTTTCAACAAGGCAAACCACTCTCAACATGCAACACATGAGAATTTATATATTGCCAACAAAATACATGCCACCACATCATACATGGGAATTAAAGTTTCATCACATCACCCCATCAACTTATCAAATAATACATTCGTCTACCAAATCCAACGAGTGAGATTCATTCAACCACAACATAACATCACACTTAAGTAATTATCCTCAGACCACCACCTAAACTTCATGAACATACAACCCAATATTCCAAACACACAAGCACTTACCACCCAATTGCAGAATGCATATATCAAGATAAAAGAGATATACATTATGGTTGCACCAACACTGTGAAGTATATACAAAAAAAAACCAACTAAATAATGAAACCAATGATCTTCTTTATATACATGCTAATGACTCCAAAACAACCTAAATTAAATCAAACCCCAAGCCTTTACGTGAAATTAGAATAAAAAAGAAGAAAGAGAAAAATAATGTAGTAAAAAGTTAGAATATAACAGTGAAAGACAAGTTACAAACATCCCATCAAACTAAAATTGGTTTTTCACACCCAAAACTTACGTGTTGCACCTTCATATATCACAATGAAATTCAATAACTTAAAGAGGAAACAACCCTTTGCACGTGGACCCCACTCATGTAAGACATCACTAAGACATGCACCACACTACCATCATGAATGATACGGAAACTTACTCTAACCAAGAAAACCAATGAACCCGAAAGTGTTGCCACCTGTGGCCCTCTCTCAATTACCTCACCACAGTTTAACCAATTTTGAAGCATGTAGTGTAGTATGAAACAATAAAATCCTAAAGAAAGGGTCTGCACGGGGAAGAACCCAAATCACACCCTAACATCCCATCGCTAGCTCCTCAATGAAAAGTTTCACTACTCTATACACATGCACACCTCCAGGGTTCCTTATATATAAAAAGGGTTTATCTATGAAAACCAAAAGCTTTGAATTATCCAGATAAATTATCTCAAAACCACAAAACTTACACGAACCTGCAACGCGACAAATGAAACCTCACACTCTGCAAAGTAAATAAAATCCCCTAAAATGGCAACGACTCCATGAAAAGATACGGTATAATTAAAGTGACAAGAGTACAACCCCTAATGAAACCAACCCTCACCTTTACGAGTCTCTGCACCAAAATAAAATAAAGAAAAGACTTATGTAGATGAAAGGGAAACCTCGTTGCACCGTGAAAGTCACCAAAATATCACCGAAACATATCCTCTCACAACAAAACAACAGTTCAAAGAGAGAGGGAAGGAAGAGGGAAATTCCTCTATTTTTCTATCATCTATGTTATGTAATGGTTTGAAGGTGATATAGAGATTACAATTATGTCCACAATTTATTTTTCAACTTAATTATAAAAATGATGTAAAAATATGACTTTTGAAATTATTTTTACAAAAATAATTAATAACGAAAATTTGAAAATTGTTATAAAATAAGGTTTAAAAAGTAATTATTAATTATAAACTTCTTTATTATATTATTTTATAAATATTTTTTTATTAAAATATGTTACATTCAATTATACATTTTAATATTTTTTTCTACGACAAATCAAACGTATATAATCATAATTTTTAATTATTTTTAAAATAAAGGACAATTTGGTCATCTTGTTTTTCTTTGATTAAAATATAATTTTTAATCTATCACATCAAATAAATCACTCATCAACTTTAATAAACTTTACTCTAAATCCATCCAGTTTCACCTTTAATCCACTTAAGGTGAACAATGCAAACTTCACACAGTAATGCACTTGATCTCAAACTCTCCCTCTCCCTGCAATCAACTTTGAGGGAGAAAAAGGGGAAGGAAGAGGGAAATTCGTCTATTTTTAAATCATCTATGTTATGTGATGGTTGGAGGGTGATATCAAGATAACAATTATGTTCGCCATTTATTTTTCAGCTTAATTATGGAAATGATGTAAAAATATGGCTTTTAAAATTACTTTTCAAAAATAATTAATAACGAAAATTGGAAAATTGTTCTAAAATAAAGTTTAAAAAGTGATTATTAATTATAAAATTTCTTATTACATTATTTTCTAAACATTGTTTTAATAAAATATTTTATTTTCATTTATACATATTAATATTTTTTCTACAACAAATCAAACTTATAAAATGATAATGTTTAACCATTTTTAAAATAAATGACAATTTGGTAATCTTGATTTTCCTTCATTTAAATATAATTTTTAATCCATCAAATCCATCAAATCACTCACAAACTTTAACAACCTTTGCTCTAAATCCACTCTCTCTCCCTCCAATCAACCTTGACGGAAAGAGAATAGAAGGAAGATGGAAATTCCTCTTATTTTAGATAATCTTTGTTATGCAATGGTTGGAGGATGATATCAAGATTATAATTATGTCCGCAATTTATTTTTCAGCTTAATTACGAAAATTATGTAAAAATATGACTTTTGAAATTATTTTTACAAAAATAATTAATAATGAAAATTTGAAAATTGTTCGAAAATAAGGTTTAAAAAGTAATTATTAATTACATATTTTTTTATTACATTATTTCATAATTATTTTTTTATTAAAATATGTTAATTTCATTTATACATATTAATATATTTCTACAACAAATAATATTTATATAAAGATACTTTTTAATCATTTTTAAAATAAAGGACAATTTGGTAATCTTGTTTTTTCTTGATTTAAATATAATTTTTAATTTATCACATCCATCAAATCACTCACAAACTTTAACAAACTTTACTCTAAATCAAATCACTTTCACATTTAATCCCCTTAAAGTGAACAAGACAAGCTTAACCCTCTAATCCACTTAAATTCATCCTCTCCCTCTCCCCACAATCAACGTTGAGGGAGAGAGAGGGGGAGGAAGAGCAAAATTCCTCTATTTTACAATTGTCTTATGTTATGCAATGGTTTGAGGGTAAAATCAAGATTACAATTATGTTTGCAATTTATTTTTCAGCTTAATAACAAAAATGATGTAAAAATATGGCTTTTGAAATTATTTTTACAAAAATAATTAATAACCAAAATTTGAATTTTTTTATAAAACAAGGTTTAGAAAGTAATTATTAATTATAAATTTTTTATTATGTTATTCTATAAATATTTTTTTATTCAAATAGGTTACTTTGATTTATACATTTTAATATTTTTTCTACGACAAATGAAACTTATATAATTGTAATTTTTAATTATTTTTAAAATAACGGACAATTTGGTATTCGTGTTTTTCGTTGATTTAAATATAATTTTTAATCTATCACATCCATCAAATAACTCACAAACTTCAACAAAATTTACTCTAAATCCACTCACTTTCACCTTTAATCCCCTTAAAGTGAACAAGACAAGGTTCACCCTCTAATCCACTTGAATTCATCTTATCCTTTACCCTCCAATCAATATATAGGGAGAGAGGGGAAGGAAGAGGGAAATTCTTCTATTTTTCAATCATCTCTGTTGTGCAATGGTTTCAGGTTCATATCAGGATTACAATTATGTCCGGAATTTATTTTTCAAGTTAATTATGAACATGATTTTAAAATAACGCAATTTGAAAATTGTTATTAAATAAGGTTTAAAAAGTAATTTTCAATTAATTTTTTTTATTACATTCTTTTATAAATATTTTTTATTAAAATATGTTACTTTCATATCATTTTAATATTTTTTCTACCACAAATCAAATTTATATAATGATAATTTTTAATTATGTTTAAAATAAAGAACAATTTGGTAATCTTGTTTTTCCTTGATTTAAATACAATTTTTAATCTATCACATCCATCAAATCACTCACAAACCTTAACAAAGTTTACTCTAAAATTAAGGACAATTTGATAATATTATTTTTTCTTGATTTAAATATGATTTTTAATCTATCACATCCATCAAATCACTCACAAAGTTCAACAAACTTTACTCTAAATCCACTCACTTTCACCTTTAACCACCTTAAAATGAAAAGACAAGCTTCAAACTCTAAGCGACTTGAATTCTTCCTATCTCTCTCCCTCCAATCAATGATGAGGGAGAGAGAGGGAAATGAAGAGGGAAATTCCTTCATTTTTTCAATCATCTTTGTTATACAATGGTTTGAGGGTGATATCAAGATTACAATTATGTCCGCCATTTATTTTTTAGCATAATTATGAAAATGATCTAAAAATATGGCTTTTGAAATTATTTTAACCAAAATTTGAAAATTGTTATAAAATAAGTTTTAAAAAGTAATTATCAATCTTAAAATTTTTAATACATTATTTGATAAATCATTTTTTATTAAAATATGTTATTTTCATTTATACATTTTACAATTTTTTTTTATGACAAATAAAAGTGATATAATCATAAGTTTTAATTATTTTTAAAATAAAGGACATTTTGGTAATCTTATTTTTCCTTGATTTTAATATAATTTTGATTCTATCACACCGATCAAATCACTCACAAACTTTAACAAACTTTACTTTAAATCCACCCACTTTCAGCTTAAATCCACTTGATGTTATCTTCTCCCTTTCTCTCCAATCAAACTTGATAGAGAGAGAGGGAAGGGAAGGGAGAAATTCCTAATCTTTTCAATCATCTATTTTATGTCATGGTTTAAGGGTGATATCAAGATTAAATTATGTCTCAAATTTTTTTCCAGCTTAATTATGAAAATAATGTAAAAATATGGAGTTTGAAAATATTTTTACAAAAATAATTAATAATGTAAATTTGAAAATTGTATAAAAGAAGGTTTAGAAAGTAATTTTCAATTATAAAATTTTTTATTACATTATTATATAAATAATTTTTTATTCAAATATGTTAATTTCATTTTACATTTAAATATTTTTTCTATGATAAATCAAACTTATATAATGATATTTTTTAATTACTTTTAGAATAAAGGAAAATTTCGTAATCTTGTTTTTCCTTGATTTAAATATAATTTTTAATCTATCACATCTATCAAATCACTCACAAACCCTAACAAACTTTACTCTAAATCCACCCACTTTCACCTTAAATCCGGTTAAAGTAAGCAACTAAAACTTCACACCATAATCAACTTGATGTCATCCTCTCCCTTTCTCACCAATCAAACTTGAGAGAGAGGGGAGGGAAGGGAGAAATTCCTCTACTTTTCAATCATCTTTGTTATGCCATCGTTTGATGGTGATATCAACATTACAATTATGTCTCAATTTTTTTTTCAGCTTAATTATGAAAATGATGTAAAAATATGGCCTTTGAAATTATTTTAAAAAAAATAATTGATAAAGAAAATTTGGAAATTGTTATAAAATAAGGTTTAAAAAGTAATTATTACTTATAAAATTTTTTATTACATTATTTAATAAATACTTTTTTAATAAAATATGTTAATCTTGTTTTTAATCGTAATTTTTAATCATAGTTAACATAAAGGACAATATGGTAATCTTGTTTTTTCTTCATTTAAATATGATTTTTAATCTATCAAATCCATCACATCACTCACAAATATCAAAAAACTTTACTCTAAATCCCCTCACTTTCACCTTTAATCCCCTTAAAGTGAACAAGAAAGCTTCACACTCTAATCCACTTGAATTCATCCTCACCCTCTCCCTCCAATCAACATTGAGGGACAAAGATGGGGAAGGAAGAGGGAAATTCCTCTTATTTTCAATCATCTTTGTTATGCAATGGTTTGAGGGTGATATCAAGATTATAATTATGTCTGCAATTTATTTTTTAGCTTAATTATGAAAATGTGTAAAAAATTACTTTAACGAAAATTTGAAAATTGTTATAAAATAAAGTTTAAAAAGTAAATATCAATTATAATTTTTTTTATTACATTATTTTATAAATATTTTTTTATTAAAATATGTTATTTTCATTTATACATTTTAATATTTTTTTCTACGACAAATAAAACTTATATAATGAGAATTTTTAATTATTTTAAAATAAAAAAGATTTTGGTAACCTTATTTTTCCTTGATTTTAATATAATTTTTAGTCTATCACATCCCTCAAATCACTCATAAACTTTAACAAACTTTACTGTGAATCCAGCCACTTTCACCTTAAATCCACTTAGAATAAACAACACAAACTTCACAAACTTCACAGTATAATCCACTTGGTGTTATCCTCTCCCTCTCTCTCCAATTAAACTTGATAGAGAGAAAGGGGAGGGAAGGGAGAAATTCCTCTACTTTTCAATCATCTCTGCTATGTCATGGTTTGAGGGTGATATCAAGATTAAATGATGTCTCAAATTTTTTGTAGAGCTTAATTATGAAAATGATGTAAAAATATGGATTTTGAAAATATTTTTACAAAAATAATTAATAATGTAAATTTGAAAATTGTATAAAATAAGGTTTAAAAAGTAATTTTCAATTATAAAATCTTTTATTACATTATTTTATAAATACTTTTTTATTAAAATATGTTATGTTCAATTATACATTTAAATATTTTTTCTATGATAAATCAAACATATAATGATAATTTTTAATTACTTTTAGAATAAAGGAAAATTTGGTAATCTTGTTTTTCCTTGATTTAAATATAATTTTTAATCTATCACATCCATCAAATCACTCACAAACCCTAACAAACTTTATTCTAAATCCACCCTCTTTCACCTTTAATCCACTTAAAGTGCACAACACAAACTTCACACTCTAATCTGCTTAAATTAATCATCTCCCTCTCCCTCCAATCAACCTTGATGGAGAGAGAAAAGGAAGATGAAAATTCATATATTTTTCAGTCATCTCGGTTATGCAACCGTATGTGGGTGATATCCAGATTACAATTATATCCGCAATTTATTTTTTACCTTAATTATGAAAATTATGCAAAAATATGGCCTTTGAATTTATTTTTACAAAAATAATGAATAACGAAAACTTGGAAATAGTTAAAAAATAAGGTTTAAAAAGTAATTATTAATTATAAAGATTTTTATTACATTATTTTATAATTTTTTTTAATAAAATATGTTAATTTCATTTATACATATTAATATTTTTCTACAACAAACCATGACTTATATAATGATAATTTTTAACCATACTTAAGATAAAGGAGAGTTTGCTATTCTTGTTTTTTCTTGATTTAAATATAATTTTTAATCTATCAAATCCATCAAATCATTCACAAATATCAACAAACTTTACTCTAAATCCACTCACTTTCACCTTTAATCTCCTTAAAGTGAACAAGACAAGCTTCACACTCTAATCCTCTAGAATTCATCCTCTCCCTCTCCCTCCAATCAAAGTCGAGGGAGAAAGATGGGGAAAGAATAGGGAAATTCCTCCAGTTTTCAATAATCTCTGTTATGCAATGGTTTGAGTGTGATATCAAAATTATAATTATGTCCGCAAGAGTATAATGATGTAAAAATATGGCTTTTGAAATTATTTTAACGAAAATTTGAAATTTGTTATGAAATAAGGTTTAAAAAGAAAATATAAATTATAAATTTTTTTATTACATTATTTTATAAATATTCTTTTACTAAAATATGTTATTTTCATTTATACATTAATATTTTTTCTACGACAAATCAAACTTATATAATGATAAATTTTAATTATTTTAAAATAAAAAGGATTTTGGTAACTTTATTTTCCTTGATTTTAATATAATTTATAACTTATCACATCCATCAAATCACTCATAAACTTTAACAAACTTTACTCTAAATGCACCCACTTTCACCTTAAATCCCATTAAAGTAAACAACACAAACTTCACACTATAATCCACTTGATGTAATCCTCTCCCTTTCTCGCCAATAAAACTTGATAGAGAGAAAAGGGAGGGAAGGGAGAAATTCCTCCACTTTTCAATCATGTCTGTTATGCCATGGTTTGAAGGTGATATCAAGATTAAATTATGTCTCAAATTTTTGTTTCAGCGTAATTATGAAAATGATGTAAAAATATGGATTTTGAAAATATTTTTACAAAAATAATTAACAACGTAAATTTGAAAATTGTATAAAATAAGGTTTAAAGAGTAATTTTCAATTATAAAATTTTTTATTACATTATTTTATAAATATTTTTTATTAAAATATGTTACTTTCATTTATATATTTTAAAAAATTTTCTATGATAAATCAAACTTATATAATGATAATTTTTAATTACTTTTAGAATAAAGGAAAATTTGGAAATCTTGTTTTTCCTTGATTTAAATATAATGTTTAATATATCACATCCATCAAATCACTCACAAACCCTAAAAAATTTACTCTAAATCCACCCTCTTTCACTTTTAATCCACTTAAAGTGCACAACACAAACTTCACACTCCAATCCGCTTGAATTCATAATCTCCCTCTCTCTCCAATCAACCTTGATACATATTAATATTTTTTCTACGACAAAGCAAACTTATATAAAGATAATTTTTAATCATATTTAACATAAATGACACTTTGGTAATCTTGTTTTTTCTTGATTTAAATATAATTTTTAATCTATCAAATCCATCAAATTACTCACAAATACCAACAAACTTTACTATAAATCCACCCACTTTCACCTTTAATCCAGTTAAAGTCAATTAAAGTGAACAACACAAACTTCACACTATAATCCACTTGATGTCATCCTCTCTCTCTCCAATCAACCTTGAGGGAGAGAGAGGGCAAGGAAGGAGAAATTCCTCTATTTTTCAATCATCTTTGTTATGTCATGGTTTGAGGGTGATAATAAGATTACAATTTTGTCCGAAATTTATTTTTCAACTTAATTATGAAAATGACGTAAAAATAATGAAAAATTTGAAAATTGTTATAAAATAAGGTTTAAAAAGTAATTATTAATTATAAATTTGTTTATTACATTATTTTATAAATACTTTTTTAATAAAATACGTTATTTTCATTTATACATATTAATATTTTTTCTACAATAAATCAAACTTATATAATTATAACTTTTAATCATTTTTAAAATCAAGGTCAATTTGGTATTCTTATTTTTTCTTGATTTAAATATAATTTTTAATCTATCAGATATATCAACTCACTCACAAACTATAACAAACTTCAGTCTAAATCCACTCTCTTTCACCGTTAATCCACTTAAAGTGCACAACACAAATTTCACACTCTAATCCACTTGAATTCATCATCTCCCTCTCCATCCAATCAACCTTGATAGAGAGAGAGGGAAAGGTAGATGGAAATTCCTCTATTTTTGAATCATCGATGTTATGCAATGGTTTGAGGGTGATATCAAGATTACAATTATATTGACAAATTATTTTAAAGCTTAATTATGAAAATGATGTAAAAATGTGACTTTTGAAATTATTTTTACAAAAATAATTAATAACGGAAATATGAAAATTATTATAAAATAAGGTTTAAAAAGTAATTATGAATTATAAAATTTTTTATTACATTATTTTATAAATATTTTTTTCAATAAAATATGTTATTTTGATTTATACATAATAATATTTTCTCTACAACAAATCAAACTTATAAATTGTATTTCTTAATCATATTTAAAATAAAAGACAACTTGGTAATCTTGTTATTTCTTGATTTAAATATAATTTTTAATCTATCACATCCTTCAAATCACTCACAATCTTCAACAAACTTTACCCTAAATCCACTCAGTTTCAACTTTAATCCCATTAAAGTGAACAAGACAAGCTTCACACTCTAATCCACTGGAATTCATCCTCCGCTCTCCCTCCAATCAACGTTGAGGGAGAGAGAGCGGAAGGAAGAGGGAAATTCCTCTATTTTCGATCATCTCTTTTATGCAATGGTTTGAGGGTGATTTCAAGATTACAATTGTGTCCGCAATTTATTTTTTAGCTTAATTATGAAAATGGAGTAAAAATATGTCCTGTGCAATTATTTTTACAAAAATAATTAATAACGAAAATTTGGAAATAGTTATAAAATAAGGTTCAAAAAGTAATTATTAATTATAAATTTTTTTATTACATTATTTTATAAATATCTTTTTAATAAAATATGTTATTTTGATTTATACATATTAATATTTTCTCTACAACAAATCAAACTTATAAATTATATTTCTTAATCATATTTAAAATAAAACACAACTTGGTAATATTGTTCTTTCTTGATTTAAATATAATTTTTAATCTATCATATCCATCAAATCACTCACAATCGTCAACAAAATTTACTCTAAATCCATACACTTTCATCTTTAATCCCCTTAAAGTGAACAAGACAAGCTTCACACTCTAATCCACTTCAATTCATCCTCTCCTTCTCCCCCAATCAACGTTAAGGGAGAAAGGGAAACGAAGAGGGAAATTCCTCTATTTTTCAATCATCTTTGTTATGCAATGGTTTGAGGGTGCTATCAAGATTATAATTATGTCCGGATTTTATTTTTTAGCTTAATTATTAAAATGATGTAAAAATATGGAATTTGGAAACTATTTTTACAAAAAAAGTTAATAACAAAAATTTTAAAATTGTTATAAAATAAGGTTTAAAAAGTAACTATTAATTATAAAATTTTTTATTACATTATTTTATAAATATTTTTTAAAAAAGATATGTTATTTTGATTTATACATATTAATATTTTTTCTACAACAAATCAAACTTCATTAAATCACTCACAAACTTCAACAAACTTTACTCTAAATCCACACACTTTCACCTTTGATCCCGTTAAAGTGAACAACACAAGCTTCACACTCTAATCCACTTCAATTCATCCTCTCCTTCTCCCCCAATCAACGTTGAGGGAGAGTTAGGGGAACAATGATGAAGGATAATCTTGTTTCCTTTTAGAGTTATGAATATGGTGAAGTTGTTTAAGAAAGCTTTTTGAAAATTCCCACTGGACATTAAGATAGCATGTTATCTAGATGTGAAGGTTCATTTCTCAAGCTCATGAAAGG
>Ga0214543_1009627_pt1 | contig 14884 bp, 9 predicted proteins | sample CNSS2metaG_FD_160094 | JGI IMG/M metagenome (GOLD analysis project Ga0214543, IMG submission 160094) | Root nodule microbial communities from cowpea collected in UCLA plant growth center, Los Angeles, California, USA - CNSS2 | ecosystem: Host-associated > Plants > Roots > Nodule | place: USA...
TCTGATTATAGTTATATATATATATATATATATATATATATATATATATATATATATATATATATGTGTGTGTGTGTGTGTGTGTGTGTGTGTGTGTGTGTGTGTGTGTGTGTGTGTGTGTGCGCGCGCGCGCGCAGAAAATTAATATTATATAATAGTCAACATATAACAAGAACTAACACATGCAAACAAGTAACCAATTTAATCAAAAAATAATAATAATTAGAGTTAAATATATTTTTGGTCCTTTAACTTTTAGTAAAAATAAAATTAATCCTTAATTATTTGAAACTTTGGACAAATTTATTCTCCTATCGTTAGAAATACGTATATTTAGTCCTTTTAATCAAATTTTGTCAAGTTTATTTGACGTTTCAAATGTGTCTCTCAACTAACATTGAAACGAAAATGTGTCGAACGATTTAAATAACTCAAATACTATCATGAAACATTTTTGAAACGTCAAATAAACCTAAATAATTTGGTTAAAAGGATCAAATTCACACATTTATAAAGTTGGGAGAATAAATTGGTCCAAAGTTTTAAATAGAGATTAATTCCAATTTTCACTAAAAATTAAAGAACAAAAAACATATTTAACCCTCGTTAAATGAAGAAAACACGTACAAAAATCTTAAATCCAAAATACACACTTGTAACAACATATCCAAAATATATTATCAAAGAAGACATCACAAAATATGTTCCCTAAATGAACATTTCAAAAAATATTTATGCATTTTGAAAAGATGTTTCAAAATACTTATTCCAAGAAAATATTTTGAAAAAGTCTTTACCCATAATATATTTCAAATTTGTTGTTTCGATATACATATTTAATGCCTACATTCCCAACCCTGAGTTCGTATTCCAATGGATTTCCACATTATCAATTTTAGAAAGTAAAAAGAAAAGGGGTAAATATTTTTTGGTTCCAAAAGTATTTTGTAAAATTGAAAATGGTTTCTAATCGAAACTTTGATTCCTATATTTTCAAAATTATTGGTTTTGGTCCCTTATTTTCAACTATGTTAAAGTTTATCCTAAGTAACCAATAATATTCCAATTCAGATGTTGACATGTTTCCGAGACATGTTGTTTCCTTTATTTTGGAAATGAAACACTTTCTTTTAAAAAAAACAACTTCGTGATTGAAAAAAACAACCTTCTTCACCATGACTTTCATTTTCCTTCTCATTTTTTCTAACAACAGGTTGTATCATCTTCAACCTTCATTTCTCTTCATTCAAGGTTCAACCTCCACCTTCATCCAAAAAATAGAAGCTTTATTACCATCATTACCTAACTCACGCTACATCTCATCACCATCTTCCAACCTTCATTACGTTTCATCATCTTCTTCACCACTTTTCCTTCAAAATTATTTCAGCACATGACAACATCTCTTCCAATACTCACACATTTCGCCCCACTGCACCCAACAAAAACACAACCTAGATTCATTTTCCTCTGACATTCCATATCTCCATCATCATCCATTATCTTCACTTCATCCATTCGTGACCGTAGTTATCCTTCAATCACAACACAAAAATAGATGGCTCATTGCACCAAGTACGCACACAACACATCACCTCCTAAACCAAAAAATAGAGAGCATGAGAAGAGGAGAGCAAAAACAGTTTCTGGATGCTAGGTGACTGTAGGCGGTGGCTGGTAGCGTCTTTGACAATGATGTCTTCATAGGTGGCTCGTGCTAGCCGTGAGAGATGCGTCGAAATTAGGGTTTGCGTCATGGTGCGCGACAAAAGACGAAGAAGAAGCCACGGTGCGAGCAATGCCTCTGGTGGTCACCGGCATCGCCGCCGACGGCATAGGCCGGAAGTGGGAGGTGCGACAGAGGCAAGACCCTGTGTTGTAGCAATAGAGTTATGAGACCCTTGATGAAGATGAAGCCCTTAGTGGCTCTCGTTTTGGAGAAGAAGGAAGTGATATGATTTTATTAACGAAAGATTATGATCATTTCTCACTTTGAATTCTTTCTGAAAATTAAACAAGAAAATTAAATAAAGAATGTGGAATTAGATAAAAATAATTTACGTGACAATCTAGCATATTTATAAATAAATGAATATTCACAATAAAGATATCATTCTTTGATAATAACTAATAATAGAGACATGGCAATTAATACGATTGATAAGTTAAAAAAATTCATCACTACAATTTTAATCTTTGATAAAAACCTATAATCTAAGTTAAAAACAAAGAAAATGTTTTTTTAATAAATTCAAATTCAATATATAACTAATAAGTGTTTACATCAGTTTTTGTTATTTAATTCAAACGTCATTTATCACATAAGATAAATTTTATTACAGTTAAAAAATTGTTGGGAATAGTCCAAATGTGAGTCAGAAGTTTCACATTGGATATAATAGAGAAAGTTAAACATTATATAAAAATAAAGATCCATAACATCATTACTTTAAGGTTTTTGTGTAAAAGGTGGTGTCAAATACCTTATATGTGTAAGACTAATGTCATATAACCATATGGAACCACAATCTCTCAATATAACTATAACTATAACCATAAACCAAAACATATATATATATATATATAACCCAACAGTGGTATCAAAGCCGATGGTTCGAAGTGACTGACTGCATAACCATAATCCATATATGTGAAAAATACACATCAGTGGTATCAGAGCCAATGGTTCGCAATGACTAACCGCATAACCACATATCCATAACCAAAAAGGGGTCACCGAAATGACTGACCGCATAACCACATAACCATAACCAAAAAGGGGTCACCGAAGTGATTGACCGCATAACAATAATCAAAGGGGTCCCTCATACACCTGAAGGTAAATATACCATATGAAAAAAGAAAAAAACAAGAAACTCACCCTTGAGGAGAGATTGTTGGGAATAGTCCAAGTGTGAGTCAAAAATCCCACATTGGATATAATAGACAAAGTTAAACATTATATAAGAATAAAGACCCAGATTGTTGGGAATACACCATTACATTAAGGTTTTGGTGTAAAAGGTGATGTCAAATGTCTTGTATATGTAAGACTAATGTCAAATAATCATACGGAACCACAATTTCTCAATAACTATAACCATAACCATATATAAAAGAATATATATAACCCAGCAAAAATAGATACCAAAACCAATGTTTTATAAGGTACATAAACAAATGGTATCAAAATTTCGACGAATAACCATTTCCAATCTTACACGATACTTCAAGGAAAAAAACATATTTATTTAACAAATAAAAGTTTACTCATGCAAAGTCAACTCAATGCACCACAACCCTCTTCCACGGTGCTCCAAATGTGTGGCCGAAATCGCAAATGCGAGGGTGGAAGGAAGAACACACACGTAGCTACAGACTAGGCCAGGTGAAGAAGAAGAATGATAAAAAATTATGTTTGAAATAAAACAATAAAACAAAATTAGTTTTGTTATTCCACATATTTGATGGGATGTAGTCCAACTTTGAGGGGATATATGAAGAAATTGCCGACAAAATAATTAGGAAATCTTGTCTAAATCCTCCTACCTCATATGCGTTGATATCTCTAATATATATATTTCCATTATTTTGATTAAAAGTAAAAGAAGTTAGCAATATTAAAAACTACAATCGATTCTTATAAATAATAATTAAACTTATTAACATTTTTTTAAGGATTTTATTTTACATTGTACTTACAAAATTTTACTTTTTTAGAAATGTTCAAATATTATACAATAGTTTTGATTTCATAATATATTAAAATAATTTAAATTTGATTTTTTTATATAATAAATTTTGTTTACTGATTCATAGTCTATCATAATTTTATATTTTGTGCATTTCATTTTTAAGTTTAATTATTTCTTAAAATATATCAATAGTAAATACCCACAATAATGTATTATTTAATATGTTCAATTATTAATTGAATAGGAAAACTATAGAAAGTACAAACTGTAACATCCCAATTTCAGCAGCTTAAAGCTAATAAAAATAGGGAGTTTCATCATAGTTTCAAAACAGATAATCCAGTGTACACAATATATTAATACAGTCTTACAAAAGATATGATTATAAAAATATATCACTTATACACTTAAACTAAACTAATAAACTCTATACTTAAACTGACCACTGCTAAAGCTCCAACTGGAAACCTCTTGCTACTCAACACTAAAACGATGACTCTTCATCCTCCAGAAGCGCCTTTGACACTGCAACCACATCTGCTCCCACCGAATAGGTGATCATCGCAAAAGGAAAACATACAACACGAGACAGACACACACAAAGCAAGGGTAAGCTAATCTGATTAAAGGAATCATACAGTTCAATTATAAATAGAAATCATGCAATCTTTCTCATTTTCACCAGAATCACATAGACCACCACAAACACCTTGCATATATATTACTCTAGACTCGATATCCGGATTATGTAAGCAACATTGGATCTCTTGGTGGCGTGCACCTGTGACGGTTCCCAAACTCTGCAGAGTTGGACACATGGAGTTATCATCCGACCGCTCACAAGGTAAGTCCCCTGCGCGTCTAAGACTTGATCGAGTCCAAAGACTAGGACCTCCTGCTACTCCTCACGACATAATCCATTCTGCTCTACCTGAGCGTGAATGATTATTGGAGATTCAGGATGCCAACCAAATTAGGAGTCCTCATGTTCTTACACATACACTAACTTATTCTCTAGAATTCCCCTCGAAATACTAGTGCAACCACACCTTCTGATGATATGATTTTATACAATTTCTACCACATGTACTACCAGTCACAATAATCCAAGCATAATATGAATAAACATCACATTAAATCATTTATTTATAGCTTCCAATAATTAAAACAGAGGAATAATCAATAATTCTGCATAGGAACTCGCCCAAGCTAGAAGCTCTCGCTTGGGCGAGAGGGTCATTCTCGCTTAGGCGAGTCACTCTTGCCTGCGCGAGACTCAAGTAGTGGGCAACTCTGAAACTAAGCGAATTCTCGCTCAGGCTAAGTTGTTTCGCTTAGACGAGAGTGTCTCTCGCTCAGGAGAACCCAGCTTGCCTAGGCGAGACCTCGCGCAGTTGTAGGGGTTAATTTCTGGTATTTTTGCTCAAGCGAGAGCTGCTCGCCTGGGCGAAATCAACAGAATTCCAATTTGTTTTCACATGCAGAGCCACGCAATTTGTAAGACCCGTGAAATTTAATTAATTAAATAAATAATTAATTAATAAATGTGGGTGGGAGAATTAATTATGAAATTAAATTATGAGTGGAATAACGTGGAAAAGTACTAGTTCAAGTGGTTGAGGGTACTTTAATTGTGTGAGAAGACTTGAGTTTGAATACCATGTATGCCATTTTGTGTTATTATTCATTGTTATTTTAAATATATGATAATCATGTTGTGAAATAATATGATAATTGAATTATGATTGTTAGCATGAAATATGAATTGGCTTGGTGGTTTGGTATTGATTTAACTTTGGCATGGTGAGGGGTTCAAATCTTGGTGAACCTAAATTGAACATTTTTTTTGTCATTTTTGGTTTTGGCATGAAGGTGAAGGGTTAGCGTAAACCCTAGAGAAATGGCACCCAAGAGGGGGAGAGGCTGGAAATGGATCATAAAGGAGTCCATGAATGGCAATAAATATCACCATTAAGTCTTAGGTTCGTTTTATATTATTACCTATTTTCTAGGACACCTTTGAAAGGCCAAAGTGAGGTAAAGGGAAGGGTTTTGGCAAGCTGAAAAATACACCAGAGAGAGAGAGCACGAAAATCTGAAATTCTGTGAGTTTGGAGTGAGACTTGAGGGGCTGAATAGAGAGGAGCCAAGGAGGGTTGGTGTTCAAAGGAGAACTTCTCAATTTTCAAGTTTAAGCTAAAGGATCCAGGTTATGGGAGTTTATACGTTAGAATTTTTATAAGTGTATTTGAATTGATGGATATATGTATAATTGTTGATTGTTGTTTGTGTCTGGTTGAATCTGTGTGTTTCTGGAAAATTCCCAGAAACCGCTTGGCGGGCTGTGCATAAGGGTTCCTGGAAGAGAAACCGCCTGGCGGCACACTCCCGGCCGCCAAGCGATGCTTAAAATTTTACATCATTCTGGGTTTTCCTGATGCACTGCTTGGCGGCGATGAACTTCCGCCAAGCGACGCTGATGGACGTCCTTGGTGTAGGAGAGGAAGGAAATCCATAGAGAATGATGAGGAGGAGATGGAGTGCAGCGGAATTTGGAGAAATAGATGAAAGTAGCTCTCGGAAATGGAGAATTTGGTGAAGATGAAGAGTAGAAGTGGAGCTATGGTATGAAAGGTGGCTAGAGGAGATGAAGGAGAAGGTTAGCCATGTGTGCTCTCAAATTAATAGAAGTGTGGAGTGATCTCAAACACTAGCATCTATTAGCAATTCAAGAGTAACCATTACAATATTTGAGTGGCTCTATTTATAGGCACATGGCCGGCCAAATGAAGAGAAAATGCAACAAAGATGAAATGCAAATGTAGCTTGGAGAAGAAGCTTGATTGTAAACCATGTGATGTAGTATATGAGTCTTGATGATGTCAAGTGGCATATCACACTCTCCTTGCCCAAGTCACACGCACCATGCTTCCATCACATTCTCCTTGCTTAGTTCATGCTTTGCTTGCATCCAAATGGAGAGTCACTCAAGTAATTCTTGGCCAAAGGTAGCAAATTGGGCTCGGTCCAATTGATCCCAAAAAGTGTTCTAGCTTTTATTGAAAACAAAGCCTAAACAAAGGCCCAATTTAAATCTAGACTACTTCCTTCATGCATCATCTCATATTTTAGAGATTTCTTTAGCCCACGTGAATAATGTAAAAAGCCCATGATTGACTTGATCATATTGTGAGAGGCCCATGTGAATCTTTCTCATCATGCTTCTAGTGATTGGGCCTTTATGTGGGCTTGGGCTTGTTGATGCATTTGAGGTTGGGCTTGTTGGGGTCATATCAGACGCGGGCTGGGATTTGGAGTTTTGTCATATTGAGGTGTTTTGAAAGGATTTTGATCGGAGGGAAACCATAAGTTGGTGATTATAGATGGTCTAACATCGTAATTTATTGAAAAACAGTATAATTAACAGGTAAAATTGATGAAACAGTGTGAATATGATTTTAGGGTTATAATTGGGAGTTTGAATGAACCAATGGTAATGGTGTCATGGGTGTACCCACATTTTAGACATGGATAGTTAAAGTTCGAGTGTGGGTCAAGGTAAGTGTTTTGAGGGTGAAAGCAATTGAGAGAAACGGAGAGAAGTACTAGAGAACGAGAGGTGGATTTCATGGCTGTTGGAAATTTTGAGAATCTGCCAGAACTGTTACACCGCCTGGCAGCGCAAGGCTTGTCGTCAGGCGTCGTATCAGAAGTTGGAGTCTGTACGTGTGGCGGGTGTTGCAGGCGGCACTAGGTGAAGGGAGTCATGTTCATGCTACGAGAACAGTTGAAATGAGTAATGTGTTGCGAGTATGAATGATAGTAGGAAAGGAATAGGGTTGATTTTAAGTGTTAGGAGAGGAAAGAAAATACTGGGAAAGTTGAGTGAACATATCAGAGTGGGTGACAAACCAATGGTCCAGATTAGTGTGGTATTAGTGGTCCTAGACGAGGTCTACAATTACGTAAGTTTATAAGAATAATCGGAATTGCGAATTGGTAGGGAGTGTGTAAATTATGGGTAAGACAGTTGTTAAAGTACATATAAAGTGATGGAGACCTGGACAGTAATCTGAGTAATTAATAAAACTTAAAGTGGAAGGAGTTTAGAGTGCCATATAGATTATTGGAATAGCTGAGCGTATGCATGACTTATTTGATAAACTAGATTGATGGTATACAAAAGGGAAGTTAGGTATTTTTACTTGGTAAGTTGAAATTGAGAAGGGTTGTGGATGAGAGTGTATATACATGGAATGAGGAAGGTTCAACTATCTGAATGCATGATTATGCAAGACCATTGTGGGAAACTTGAATCAAGCCACGAACAAACCAGTAAGAGTTCATTATTGGTGTGGCGCCTGGCGGTGGGGTCACATCCGCCAGGCGGTGGCAAGGAAACAGTGGGGTTCTGGATTTGGTGGCGTTTGGCGAAGGGGAATATCCCGCCAGGCGATGGCGATGAAATCAGGAGTCTCCTAGAGCACGTCCGCCTGGCGGTGTGGGTTGTCCCGCTGAGCGATGGTTAATGAATTTGCAGTTCTGAGGCGCTTGGCGCCTGGCGGTACGTGTCCCCCGCCAGGCGGTCTGGAAGCGGATAGGTGCCTAGCGGTACGTGTCCCCTGCTAGGCGATTTGGCTGTTGTAAGTCCTAAGTATTGGACTTTGTAGGGTGATATACAAGGCTTTTGGTGATGCCTCAAAGGTAAGATTGCTGGGTTCCTTGAGTTGAGCTCGGAACATATCCCTTGAGTTGCGGTCAGGATAGGGGTTAAGCACGTATTCATAAATGCGACAGCTTTATGTTTTAATTATTTTATTTATTTAAATCAGTAATATCCTGACGGGATGTTACACAATTCATACCAAAAACCCAATTTCCATACAACAATTAATCCAAACATCAGTCAAACATAGGATTATGCAAATCTAAGTTCTCATAGAAGATTTCTACTGAATTTGAGCAAAAGGCTAGCTTTCCTTACCTGTTATCCTATTTAGACAACTTTATAAACGTCAACACCTCTAACTCCACAGGATGTTCTATCTACACATAGAAACATCACAAGAACGATAAAGACAAACCATTATGATCACTGATCAACAGAGACTCATACTAATGATTAAAATGTCACATGCAAGTGGAAGAGGGCTTGCATGCAACAGAAAACAGAAAAAGACTAAAAAGAGAGCGAAAACTCAACTTACGCGAACGGAGAAACTGATCGGTCCAATTTCAAGAGCTCGCCGAGAGGATCAATCCTACGGTCTCGGTTCTTCAATCAGATGACCAGAGAGACAGAACCTATAGAGAGAAGTTAAAGAACTCTAGAAAAGTGGTTTCTAGAGAGATGGTGTGTTTTAAAATAATAAAACTCGTTTACAACAATTATATTTATACTAAAACCTTTTAATATTAAAATAATTTAGTCTCACTATTTTTAAACCACTATCACTTTTAGAACGCCATTTTCTAGGGTCTTACACAAACTCTTATTCTTTAATATTGAAATCACCAAAATTAAAATTATATATATATATATATATATATATATAAATAAATTAGAGTCATCTTTTACTTTTAAAAATTAAAAATTATTAGTAACTAAACTGGTTTCAAAAACTTATAATTGGTGTCTAAATTGGTAACTAAAATAGTTTCTATTGTGAATTTGTCTCTAAATTTGTCACTAACATTAACTACCTATGTTTTGGTTACCAAGGAGTTGATTTCTAGATTGGTCTCTAAACAATTAATTAGAAACTAATTTAGTGACTAATTCATTTGGTAGCTAAAATCTAGGTAACTAATGTCAATTTAAATATATAAGCTATTTTAGTTACCAATTTAGAAACCAATTATAATTTTTTGAAACTAGTTTTGTTACCAATAATTTTTAGTTTATAAATTAGTATCTAAATTGATTACTATAATGACTAATTATTTTTTGTCACTAAATTTGATCCTTATTTGTTGTGATATATATATATATATATATATATATATATATATATATATATATATATATATATATTCATGTATTATTAATTTCATTAGATATTATAGAAATTATTTAATTTGATTATAATTATGGTATTTTAAATTTCAATTTTGGGTGAATGGTCACACTTGATACGTAATTTATTATTAAACATTTAATTTTATTTATTAATCGAAAAAGAACATAAAAGTAAAATGTCATTATTTAAGATTAAAATCTTCAAAATTAAAATTAGTTATTAAGGTAATTTATAAACAGAATTAATTTCAGTAATTTAATTCCCGTTAAGTATCATTACACTAAAAAAAATATTATTTAGTGGGAGTTAATTTATGGAAATTATAAAAATCCTCCGCAAAATCATAATATTTAAAATGATTGTGTTAATATATCTAAGTGTTAAGATTAGTGAGAATTTTAATTGTTTTTTTAAGAGTTCTATAACCTCCGTAGATTTCTCCACCTTTAATTTCCCTAATTTTTTAACCTTTCCCTCAGTTTTACATTCTCGCTCTACTAAGGTTTTCCCACACATTTCCAAATCCACATTCTTGTTTTCACTCCAATTTTTCGCTAAATGTTCCTTTGATCAACAATGAGCACCACAAGCTATGTTAGGTAAGATGGATCTAAATCCAGCAGTGACTGCACCTTAATCCATGGAGATGATGAGGCTGCACCACAATCAAGAGGCAGAGGTCATTGTTTGGGGACGAAGAACCCTAAGACAGTGATCGTAGTGATGCAAACGTATGTACGTTCTAGACGCGGTTTTTTTATCGATTACTTCTTCATTTTCCTCCTTCTTTTAAGTTCTTAGGAATTTTCTTTTAGCTCTTTTCCATGTATCAATTTAGAGGTCTGATTTTATGGAAAAAGCTGTGGACCTAGTGGCCAGAGAATTAATGGAACTCGCATCACAAGGACAATATTTAATCTTCAATTAATTAATAATCTAATTCAGGCATTTGGTTTAGTTTTTTATAATGTTGTTGCAATGTGCTTGTGTTGCAATTATGAATGTCGCCAGTTATGTTGTTGCAATTTAACATGCTCGATCCATATGTGAAGCTCGGGGATTTTTTCCATTCTTTTTTGAGTATTTTGCATATTAGTTGATAGAACACTATAGTAGAATCACAGCGTAGCCCTAAACTCCTATGAGATTCTCATCACAGAGCAGCCATAATAGAAGCCTTTTTGCATGCTATAGCAGTGGAACCATGATACACACTTAAAATTATAGAAGTCATTTTCCCCTTAAATAATTCTGTTTAGATCTTCAGTTTTTATGAGGGTATAACTGTGATATCTCCATCATTTTCTATGGCGTTCTTTGGCTTCAAAAACATAACAATAAGATTTGAAACACTTCTTCCTTGATCATCCATACAAAAAGCTACGTCTGTTACAAGTGGTGGAGATATCATAAATTTGTTACAAGAACTTTTGTTTTTCGATAAGTTACTAATGGTTTGATTTTTAGTCTGGTCTTGCTTTTTTCTGCATACTTCTCAGATTACATTCTACTAATTTGTCTCGAGTGTTGTTCTTTTTCTACATCGTCTTTCATTTTTTTACTTAATTATAATGCTGTTAATGCTGCATTGTGTGTGTTAATTGTCTTATAAGTTATTATTTATCATAAATTTGTTTAATTTTTTAGTATTTATATTAGAAGTAATAGTATAAATTATTTAGTTTGCATTATACTTTATAAGGTAACAAATACACTGACTTATTATTTTAAAAGGAGTGAAAGACTTTGTTAACATAAAATTACATACAGAGCTCAGTTGTAAGTTAGTTTAATTGTCTGACAGAACTTTTACACTAACCAACAATGCCACTGCAGAACACAACACTAACAGGCTCGATGTATGTCAAACATAGTACTACAGTCACATTACCCCAGAAGCTCACGGGGGGCTTAGAAACCAAATGTATCTCAGTGAGTCTGCCCCTAAGAAAGGAAAATCTAGTAGAAGACAGGCTTTATGAGAGAAATTGCAATGTTTCATTATTGATGTTGATCTTTGAGGAGTTTGGTAACAGTTGCAATTTTTTACTTTCAAGCACTATATATGAAGTAGAAATTGATCTTTACTCTTGTCGAATTTTTCATAGTCTTTACTCTTATTTGGACAATTTGTGATCCATTGCTTTAAAACATGAAAAGAGTTAGATATGAAAATAGTTCAAAACTATCACTGAGGATGTTTGAATTGGTCTAACAGATTTTGTCCTGCTTTTCTACTAGATGGAACATATATGTCTTTTATATTTCTGATAAGGATTGCCTATTCTCTGAATTTCTACTCTTCTTATTTCTCACCTCTATTGTGTAAGAAACAATAGGTTCAACAAGATATAAGACCTGTCACATATTAAAAATGTTTTGGGAGCCTGCAATTGTCTGCTTAAAGTTGGGGGTTCGTTTTGTTGCTTTCATTTTTTATGATTTTTTTTAGAGGCATGTTGGACCTTGTTCTCTTTATAAACTCTTGTTCTATAGAGAAAAGAAATATTTATCTGATTATTTCCTGTTCATTTATGTTTCTTCCCAGAGGGACAAAATTGAGGAAGCTTTAAGGCTGGCAGAGCTATCAGCCGAGAAGCCTCATTTTTCACATTGTCTAGAGTGGCTTCTTTTTACAGTATTTGAAGCAGATATATCCAGGTACTTCAATCTGGAAATGTTAATACTCTAAAAATGGGACAGGATCAATGAACACTAATTAAGTGGCATACTATGTATTTTCAAGAAGTAAATTTCATCAATGTAATCATTGAATCATGGGATATTATTCTTATGATCATGTAAATCAAATTTTAGATATCTAGGCATTTGTAGATGTGTACTGTAATCTAATAGTAGCTATTTACTTGTGTTTTAGATCGGATATTGTATAAAGTTATCCATTAGTTTTTAAATTATACAGAATTTTGTAAGACTTGATTTATGAGAACCTTAAATATAATAGTTAGATCGATAAACAAATTTTCGTAAATATTTCATCCTGTGTGCTCATTGCTGATTTTGGTGCCTTAAAGGAGCCATTCACCTTTAATAGCCTTTATAAAAACAAAGTTTAATTGCTTAGATCAATACTTTGATTTTCTTCAGACTGAAAACTTGTCTAGAAGTTATAAACCTCAAACACTTTTTCGTCTTATTGGATTGGAAAAGAATAGATTCTTTCTACATATGTCCTTTTCTTCATTCTATCTCTAATTTCTATTTCCCATTTCTAACTTCTTCTTCTTCTTCAAACAGTGACATCATCCACATGGTTAGCTATGCACCTCTCTTCGTAAACGCCAACGACAAAAGGTAATTTTCCTATCCTTTTTCATTTGACTACTATTAATTATTTTTGTGTATTCATGTTATTTTATTTGAAATTGTGTAGGTGGACACCGGATGCAGTTGTATTTGACTCTCACCAACGTTACGGAACTCTCAGCTATTGGATTCAACATCTTTTTAGCACTTCAAGTGGAGCCACTTTGCTTTATTCAACTCTTGAAATTGTGGCATCAACAATTGAGTATAGAAATCCTGTAGACAAGAACAAGTACTTGAGAATAAAGGTTTTAAACTTTGACAATGATCCTCACGACTTTAGGTTTTCTATTAGTTTTATATTTAGAACATTATCTATACTTTTTTCAACATTAGGTATTTTCTTTTTTAATATTTACATGGTAATTGTTAACGCTTCACCAAATCATCAATGAAATTAATTTTAGTTAATTTTTGTGTACTTTACAAATTTATATATTTTATTTATTGTTTATTACAAAAATAATTTTATTAAATTAATAAATTATAAATGCAGGTGGGTAATTGCAAATAAAGGAGGTTTCAAACCTTCACAAAATAATAGCCACCAATAGAAGAGGTTAAAACCCTCCACAAAACAACCTCCGCAATATAACTTAGAAATAGAAGAGGTTAAAACCCTCAACAAAATAACCTCTGCAATATACTTCGGATACCAGGGGTCATTCAAAACCTCCGCAAATAGTTTGTGGCAACTCTAATTATGGAGGTTTAGAAAACCCCCACAAATTAATTTACAGAGGGTGAAAACCCCCACAGATAGAAAAAATAACCTCCACTAAATAATATTTTTTTTGTAGTGTTAGAAGCATTTTAATTATTATATCTGATGTATTGTAAATTTGAAGTTTTGATCAATTGTTAAAAGAATTTCAAGTGTCCTTGGTAATATATGCAGTAGGCTTCGACCACTAGTGCATTTTGGAGCATTTACATCGCAGTATATGCCTCGGTTCCTGCAGACTCGTTGCATATAAGCATGCGGTGACAGTTTCGTAATTAAATTCATCTTTTATGCCTCGGTTATCATACTAACCGAGGCATATGGCTAAAAAAAATTTTGACTCACACGTTGACTTATAATTTGAATTTTTTTTTTACTGAAGCAATATGCCTCGGTTCTCTAATAACCGAGGCAGTAGCGAGACAATAGGCCTCGGTCAAGCGCCCACCCGAGGCAGTAAGGGTACAATATGCCTCAGTTTCGAATAACCGAGGCAGTATCCCTTCGTAGGGTTAAAAAACCCCAATTTCTTCATTGTGCAGCGACATCTTCTCCGATTTCTCTGCGAGCTTCACCATCTCCGGCCAGCCTTCATCTTCTCCAACGACCAGCGCCACCGTCCCGCACAGCTCCCACCGTCCAGCACACCTCCGACGCACAGATCCCACCATCCCGCACACCTCCGACGCTCTAGAGCAACATTTCGTCGCCGCTGTTGCCGACCCCCGTCGTCGCTCCTGTGAGGTCTGTCCCCGCAGCTCCCTTTCCGATCTCTTCAACCGCGACGACCTACGAAAATCCCGTTCGCGCAAACACGCCTCCGATGGCCACGGACATGACGACGCGATCGGCGTTGCAAAGGGCGAGGGAAGGGTTTGCCGGCGGAAGCAATGGCGGAGGACAGCGCAGCCATGGCCGCGGACGGTGGAAGGTTTCAGTGTGTAACAAAACTGAGTTGGTTGGTGCAGTGGAACACAATTACGCCTGCACCGCACCGCCCTTTTCCGACGACCAACGCAGCTCTGCGTGTTTTTTTTTTTGAATTTCTGATGCTCATTAGGCCTCGGTTGTGCGAGAACCGAGGCAGTAAAAATTAAATATGCCTCGGGTTGTAACCG
>Ga0214543_1009628_pt1 | contig 14884 bp, 6 predicted proteins | sample CNSS2metaG_FD_160094 | JGI IMG/M metagenome (GOLD analysis project Ga0214543, IMG submission 160094) | Root nodule microbial communities from cowpea collected in UCLA plant growth center, Los Angeles, California, USA - CNSS2 | ecosystem: Host-associated > Plants > Roots > Nodule | place: USA...
CCCCCTCCAGCGGAAGCTGCCCAACCACGAGTACTCTTTTTCTGCCTTTTTCTGTACCGCCGTTCTTCTTAACGCGACACGCTTACCTGGAACCCTTACCTGGGACTCTTGCCAGTAAGACTTTCGATACTAGGACCATACTGCACTCGTCTGAGCCGATGGTTAATATCGGCTCAGACGAGTGCAGTACCAGTATGGTCCTAGTATCAAAAGTCTTCCTGGCAAGAGTCCCAGGTAAGGGTTCCAGGTAAGCGTGTCGCGTTAAGAAGAACGGCGGTACAGAAAAAGGCAGAAAAAGAGTACTCGTGGTTGGGCAGCTTCCGCTGGAGGGGGAGTGTACCAATGTGGTTGAAGGGACTCACCCTTGAGGGGGAGATGGTTAGGAATCCAAGTGTGAGTCTAAGTTCCACATTGACCAGAAATGAGAAAGTAAAGCACTATATAAGAATAAAGACCCATAAACTCATTGCTTTAAGGTTTTGGGTTGAGAGTGGTGTCAGTGTCTTATGTGGTTAGGCTTAGATCTCATTGGTGTTGTTCCCCCTAGTGAAACCCCCTCCTCTGTAAAACCTGACAAGTGGTATCAGAGCCCATAGTTAATACCGACTCAGACGAGTGCAGTACCAGTATGGTCCTAGTATGGAAAGTCTTCCTGGCAAGAGTCCCAGGTAAGGGTTCTAGGTAAGCGTGTCCCGTTAAGAAGAACAGCGGTACAGAAAAGGGCAGAAAAGGAGTACTCGTGGTTGGGCAGCCTCCGCTGGAGGGGGAGTGTACTGTGGTTGAAGGGACTCACCCTTGAGGGGGAGATTGTTAAGAATCCAAGTGTGAGTCTAAGTCCCACATTGACCAAAATTGAGAAAGTATAGCACTATATAAGAATCAAGACCCATAAACCCATTGCCTTAAGGTTTTGGGTTGAGAGTGGTGTCAATGTCTTATGTGGTTAAGCTCAGATCTCATTGGTGTTATTCTCCCTAGTGAAACCCCCTCTGTAAAACCTGACAATATCAAACCTAAGACATCAGTATAATTAAGAAAATCTCTTTGAAATTTATGGTTTTTTTCTTGTTACAACCCTTTAGTGTAATTTTGAACTTTCTTTCTCCTTGTTTGAATTTTAACTTGTATACTCACTTTTTCTTTAACGAACATCTTTTTTGGATAACTCCATAAACTCATACATTTGATTGTCATGCAACTAGGTCATCTTCTCATCCATAACTTAAATCCAATCTTCTTTATCTATTATCTTTGTAGTCTAATCAAAGTTTGTAATTCATTATCAGCAACGAATGTAACATATTATATATTAAGTGTCTACTAAAGGACATTTTTCTCTTGAACATAGTCTCGATACCGATTGTACCTAATATTTTTTATTAATAAGTGCTATTGATCGATTAAATCTTTAGAATTTATCTATTCTTTTAAGATTCATTTAAGACTTTGACAATTCAAAATTTATTTGAGCAATAACAAATTAACTTTGAGGATTCTTTCCTCTTAAAATTGTGCTTGCAAGATGATTTAACACGTCAACATTGCTTGTGCCTTTCTTACTCTCTCAATACTCATATTAAAAGTAAATGGTTAAAATTATTTCATAGTGTACCATTAAATGTGTCATAAAATTAGATAATGTAATTGAAACCTACCAAAATAATTAGCTTCATTTTTCTTTCTTTTTTTTTAAATCGGGTATAATTTATTTAACAAAATAACTTTAATACCCTTTTTGATTTTGTATATCATGTTAGCTTCCTTATCTTAGAAACTTCTTCATCTCAAAGTTGTTAAATGTAATTTTCTTTCACCATATATTTATCACAATCTTCTATTTTACCACAAAAATAAGTATTATGACTATAATTAGAGATAATAATAAGTTACATTGTAATTAATATTTTATATTAATTAATATCAATTTTTATTAAGGGTGACAATGTAGGATGAATCGATCCACAGTTAAAAACATAGGATGAATTGCAATTTTGAACCTATTGATCCACAGAAATTTGACTCGCATAACTCGTAGTCCGTACGGGTTTGGGATGGGACAAACTAGTTTGTTAACCTGTAAGCTAAAAAAAATTCAAAATATAAATTTTATTTTCCTAAACTTAAACGCATCACAACATATCCTCCTCCTGTTTTATTACTTAGGTGTGTTTGGAGATGAAGGTGGTAGGTGAGTTAGAAGAATAATAAACTAAACGCGGAAGCAAAATTCAGATCAAATCTTTCCTAAATAAATAATATGTAAAATAATAAAAGACATAAAATAGAGAAGAGAGGAACCAAAAAATATCAAAACTTTTAACATGGTAAAACCTCAATATGGAGAAAAAATCCACGGGACCTTGTACAGTAAAAACTTCCACTAATAAAAATTAATGGGTACACCACAAGTTCTCTAAGAGATTCCAATGATTAATAGAACACTATTCTCTTCATCAACAAGGTGAATAACAAATCCCAATAAATACTTTAAATAAACAATACAATGAACCTCAATATATGAGTAGAGAAATAAAACATTTTCTCTAAGGTAGCTTCTTTGCACAAACTTGCACATGATAAGATAAATTGGTTGATCTTTTCATCTTCACTCTCTCTTTTCTCTAAGAGGTACTCACAACTTCTTTCTCTCTGTCTCACTCTATTTTTCTCTCATCTCAAATTTGATTCAAGAATTGCATATTTAAATTGCATAATGGGACGTGAGCAATAAAAAAATATCTCCTTTTATTTTTCTTAATTAAATCAGTGTGAACCCAATAAATTGGTAAGTCACCTGACAAAAAGTATGCTGTAAAAAAGTTAAGATGAACAAAAAAATGATACTTTGATAAAAAAAAAAATTGACAAACTTTGACTAACAATATTTTTGATAAAAAAAATTTAAAACTTTATTACTTTATTTTCTTAACTTCCATTAAAAAATAAAAAATTACTCTATCTAATAACTTTATCAATAAAATATTTTTCAAAAAATTATTTTTCAGATGAATAATATCTTACAGACAAGATTGGAGAACATAACTCGATCCTTGAATACTATAATAATAGTAAATGGAGTGACCACTAACACCTAATGTACGGAATAGAAAGTGCGTGGGGCGAAATCTATTTTGGAAGGATGCACTTCTCATATTTTACACTTTTTACGAAAGCAAGATCCTAGTGGACCACTTACATTTGCTTTTCTAGGCTATTCAGTTACTCAACCACTCTCCCATTGCAACTTCCATCAAATCTTGTTTCTATATACTGTTCTACCCAAATATTCAGAAAGCTTAATTTTTAATTAATTAATATGTGTTGTTTATAGTAATGGTCTAGAGAGATATCTAACGATATAGAAATAATTAAAATATGTCTTAAATATCTTTTGAGTTCTCATTTTCGTAGTGTTTATTGTGGATGATCTTTATTTTGACAAAATGTTTAAAATGGTATTCATTTGACCGAATGTTTAAAATAGTCCTCATTTTCGCAATTCATGATTTATTTGGTCCTTTTTTGTTACGTCGTTTAAATCATTAATGAAACATTGTACATGTGGCACGGTTTGTTTGTAGTAGGGTGTGTTACGTGTATTGTACAATCTCCGTTAATGATTTAAATGGCGTCATAGAAAAGGATCAAATAAAACACGAATTGCGAAAATGATGACCATTTTAAACATTCGGTCAAAATGAAGATCATTTTAAACATTCTGTCAAAGTGAAGATCATCCGCAACAAACACTACGAAAATAAGGACAAAAAATGTATTTAAACCTTAAAATATCTATTTTACCTTAAATGGCTCTCGAGTTTAATATCAAAACTTACTTTATATATATATATATATATATATATATATATATATATATATATATTTAATTTTGTCATAAAAGTTTCTACATAACAGTAATAATGAAAGAATTGCATAACTAATTTGATTACGATTCATTAGATTTTTAAAATTTACATTTAATACTTAAATGAATTGTCGGGTTTAGTGAAGTTGAAATGAAATCTAATTAAACTAAAATTTGAATTAATTTGATTTGAATTCGTAAAGAAAGTTTAGTTAGAGTTCGTCAACAAATGAGTATGCTTTACTTTGAATAAATAAGCAGCATCTACAATTTTATTTCATTTTAACAACACCTTTGACTTTGAAGTTAGCTGAATTCCACCAACATTATGGTCAAATTGTATGGGTGTGATTCTGTTCAGACAATTTTTCATTCAAAAACCCACATGTTACTACAAATTAATACGTTTATTTAGATAGTATATACTTTTTTAATTTAAATAAGATCTAAAAGTATAAATTTAAAATATTTAAGAAAAGCCAAAATATGAGAAAACATGTACAACTATTGTGTTGGGCTCCCAACTAGGTGTTGAAAGAGTTCAAATTAGTTAAGTTCATGTTGTCCCACTTAACCTAAGTGAAGATGATCTTATAGATCAAAAGAGTGCGTAAAAGTCACAAACTTGGAAGAAATAAAAGAGAGAGAAATTGTTTCTATATTCATTGAACTATCTCAATAAAATTACGATTTCTAAATACTTAACAATAGATTTGTCACATATGGTTCTTTATTTTTATCGTTGGGATTTAGAGGTCTCTGTTAAAGAAATCAGCCTCACATGGTTGCTCTATTGTAGGTTTCTCTTTCTTTGTTCTTCATATTTGAGAGAATTATTGTTTTGAAGTATGGGCTAATTGTAGGCCCTTGTGTATGATTTTGATTTGACTCTCTTATAGCCATATTTGATCTTAGTGGAACTCTGAGACGGAAGATCATAATGACATAGGGGAGCCACGGCTCCCCCATTATTTTTTTAATTATATATATATATATATATATATATATATTTTAAAATTAGATTTATATATTACTATATTATTTATATTCAGTTTTAGATTTTTTTTTATCTTTTTATTTATATATCTTTATTGTTTAAAAAATAAAAATAAAATAAAACTAAATTTGATGGACAGTAATTAATAAAAGAGATGAAAGTTTTGTCTCTAGTCATAATATTCTTTCTGAGTAAGTTATTAAGAAAATGTGAGAGTAGAAAAAAGGATAAAGCGATAAATCGTATGAAATAGAGAATGCACTATGACGCTATCTCTCTTGAATCAAGATGAATATTTTATGATTTATGTATCTTAGATGTATGATTCTTCTAATGTTTCTTCCAAATTAAGTTTTTCCCAAATTAATGAAACTAATTATGATTTTAGAGATTTTTTTGATGAAATTGACATTAATCTTAATTATATTTTTTTTTCTCAAATTAGTATAATCCTAAATTATGAAATCTAGAGATTTTTTATTTTCCGTTGCATAATGAATGAATTGAATAACCTTGAATTTGGAATAGAAATTACAATACTCATGTTCCATGAATTTAATGAATTAGAAATATTAGAATTTTGGAAGTGTATACGTGAATTACTGTGTGAAAATACTTTTAAGTATAAGAAATGAAATTTTTTTATATTTAATTATAAAAAATAATTTATATATTAAATAATCTAATTTGACACTCCTAAATTTATAATTCAAGTTCTGTCAGTGGTGGAACTTAATTGTGGTACGATCCTGTCCAGGAAAGAATATAGCCGTTTATGAATTTGATTCCTCAAGAGACACAAATAGAAATAAATCATAGAAGAACACGAAATTAAGTAAAGATGAAGATGCCACAATCTAGCAAATTGATAAGTCAATGAAAATTCGCCATAAATATTGTGATTTTTTATAAGAACCAAAGTTGGAGATGCCATAATCTAACAAATTAATAAGTCAAGAAAAATTCACCACAAAAAATTCAATCTTTGATAAGAACGAGATTTCTAATCCAAGAACCAAGAGAATCCCCTTTCAATGAAAAACCAATTTTTCTATAATGACCATCCAAGGTGTCTACATATGTATTTGATGCACCTATACATAGGCACAAATGTTTAAGCCACCTAAGAAACCGTAAAAGGAAGCCCAAAGACATCAGACCCAAAAATAACTTGAAAATTTAAAAACAAAAATGAATTGTTTAAAAATTTAAAAGAAAATTAAAAATAATTTTAATTGCCTAAAACTATTTATAATTATGCTCCAAGCCATGATTTTCATGTCTTTTGAATTCCAATCTTCATGGAGCATCATGAGCCTCGAAGAGATTTGTTCTTCCAAGTGTTTGCTCCTTGACCTTGTCATAGGTCCTTTGAATTTCAATGAATCTTCCTCAAGTTCTTCTTTTATAGGATCAAGGGATAATCCTATATCAAATTGACTAACTTATGTCGGTAAGCTTTTACTTCTTATATTGATAGAGCTTTTCCACATTACCAATGTTCTCTTTTGTTATTATTGTCATTTTCTATTTTTGATACCCCTCATAGATTCTTGCAAGTTTTGAGAAATTATTTTTGTTGCATACTTTGGTATTTTTAGTTATTATGTTGTTGTTTCCTAACAAAGTGACATCAGAGCTCTTGGTTCAGAGTTATATTTACTTACTTAAATGATGGAGGAAAATACAAATATGGTTGCTTTAAATGGCATAAATTATCCTTTATGAAAGGGTAAGATGAAAAATTTGTTTATAAAGAAATTGCATCTTCTTGTTTTTGCTACACAAAAGTTGAATTTTATACTGATGAAGAATGAGACTTTAAGCACCAATGGGTGTGTGGATTTATTTGATAATATGTAGAAGACAATGTTTATAATCACATTGCTAACGAGACATATACTTCTAAGTTAGGCAATAATAAATTTTATACATTGAATTGCTAGATGAATTTGAGGTATAGGGAGAGTTCTTCCATTTCATGTCACTTAAATGAGTTTCAAGGGCTCCTAAATCATTTGTCAGGAAGGGGTATCCACTTTGTTGATGAAGTTTTGAAACTATGAATACTTTACTAGAGTCTTGGGAGATATTTGATCTTAATGACTTTGTGCTTTTGGATTGACTCTCTTGTACTCATATTTAATCGTAATAACTTTGGTTATTGACTTATGCCCCTAAATATTTACTTCTCATATTGAAAGGCTTTTTTTTTTCATATTGAAAAAGTTTTTTTTTTATATTGAAAATATTGATGTTCTCTTTTATGATTATTACTTAATATTTTTGGTTGTTGTACTGTTGTTCGCCATCAATAACTAATATAAAAACATATAAAATCCTTATTTTATTTTAGAATAAAGTATTATTATTATTATTATTATTATTATTTAAAACATATGTTATATGTGTTCATTTTTATAATAACAAAAATAATAATAATTTTATTATTATTATTATAATTAGGATTAAATATATTTTTGGTTCCTTAACTTGAAGTGAAAATTGGAATTAGTCCCTCTTTGAAACTTTGTCCCAATTTAGTCCCCCAGTTTTAGAAAATTTAGTCATTTTAACCAAATTTTGTTAAGTTTATCCAAGGTTTCAAACATATTTCATGATAGCATTTGTGTTGTTTACACAGTTTGATACTTGTTCTCTTCAACGTTAGCTAAGAAACTATCATGAAACGCATTTGGAACGTCAAGTAAACTTAACAAAATTTGGTTAAAATGACCAAATTCATGTAGTTCTAAAGTTAAGCGACTAAATTGGGCCAAAGTTTTGAAGAAGAATTAATTTCAATTTTCACTGAAAGTTAAGGGACCAAAATTATATTTAACCCTTATAATTATAAAAGTAAATTTAAATAAATTTTACAGTTTTACTATATGTAATGTTTATTCTTTTTGTAGATAGTTTTTTTATTATAATAGTTATTCTTTTTGTAGATAATTTTTTTATTATAAAAGTTATTTTAGTTTTAAAAAAAGTTATAAAAATGTCAAATTGAAAGAAAGAGTTAAATTTGAAAAATAATACGGAGAAAATCTTTTTATATAATAGTATGAATTATTATTATTATAAGACTTGTAAATAAAAGGAGGTATTCTTTCTATTTTCTTACTAGCGTAAACAAAGACACTATCGCGCATGTGTGTACACATTTTTTAAATATGCATGATATTATATTAGTAATAGATGATATTGTAATGTTATTAAGTTAATAAACAAAATAAAATTATATTTATCAAAAATAAAGTGAAATGTATGGGAAAAATATGAGAAAATAATTGTTGATAAATAGGAAAAAAAAGAAGAAAGAGATAAGTAAATAGTTTTATAAAAATTTGTAAAAGTAACCGTTAATTTTTAAAAATTTAATAAATAATTACATTGTAAATGGTAAAGTTAGAATTATGAAATGTGGACCCAAACGAGGGAATCCTCTTTATATATAGTTATTGATATTATAGAGTGTAGTTATATCTGTAAGATTTCTATTAAGCTTAGTTTATGAAGAGTTTAGGAGAATATTTTTATGATTTTTGGAAATTAAAATTTTGAAATGGACACAAAAGTGTATATTTATAAAATAAAACTTATTTTACCATTTAAATATGTAGCAAGTAAAAACAGTTAAACAATCTAAGAATGATTGAAGAAAAAATGGCATTCTAAAATCTCATATCTCATCACAGAATATATGAATTTTTTGCAATGACAAAAGGACAAAAAGCATTTAAAAGCAAAGGAACAAAATGAGTGGTGCTTAGTAAAATCTATCGTCTACTCTATTCTACAATACATTTTTCTATTAGAATCTGTGCTTCTGTCAATGGTGAATAATTTTTTGACAACAACTATACAAAATAAATGATCTTGATTCTAAATGAACTTCTGTAACTTTAAATTAAATAACATTTTTTTAAGTTTAGTTTACAGAGTATAATCAAAGTTAAAGGAATAAGAGACTGTAAATGTTGAAATAAACAAATTATATATTAAAAATAATGAAATAAATAATAAAGAGAGAGTAGAATAAAGTTAAATAATATATAAATGAAAGATTACAATAAATTTAAAGTAAAATCATATTTTCAAATTTTATATCTATAACTATATATAAATATATGGTGTCCTTTTTTTGTTTTTCCAATTTTTATTTATTTATTTGTAATAAATAAATAAATAATTTAAACTTTTTCGTTATTATATTTGTAGTAAATCTTCATTTTTATTATTTTTACATTAAGAAAATGTTAAATTAATAAAAGAATTTTACTAATAAAAAAAATCATTAATAAAATATAATTTATTAAAGATAAATTTTAGAATTTCAATTATTAACCAGAATATCTATACATAATGAATTCATTCATTGATAATTTATATCCGTCAAATAGATGTTAAAGTTTTTTTTTTTAAATTTTAATTATGTGATGATAAAATTTGTTAATAAATTTATCACTGATTGAATTTTCAAAAAATCGGTCAATAATTGATTTTTTTTTAAATTCATTGAAAATCAACTTAAAAATCTGTAAATAATTTAAATATTTTAAATTTATCGATTAATATATTTCATTTAAATCTTTCTGTAAAAAATTATAAACTATATATATATATATATATATATATATATATATATATATATATATTTTTTTTTTTTTTTTTCATTTTTCCAATTTACCTGTAGTTATGCAGTGTAGATCAAATAAATATATATTGCGTTTCATCTCCAATAAATCTTAAGTATTGAGAAACATCTAAGTATGAAGTTCTTTAGGAAGAATCTTGTATTGCCTTTGTCAGAAAGTGCCCCTTTAGGTTACTTCATTCATCATCCTTCTTCTGTAATCTTCAAAAATATCATTTTTATTATTCCCTTAACTTTTCAAATATCTTGAGAATCCTCAATGTTTCATATTAACATTGAAATTTTAAGTTTAGAGGTTTCAAAAATGGTTTGTCAAAGTTTGAAATATGCAATTTTAGAAATAGGTTAGTGATTGAGAGAAGTGAAATGAGAGAAAAGTAGCTTCTAAGAAAAGCAAGAAATTAAAGAAATAAAAAGATGTGTAAACAAACAGGAAATGAATGATTTGATGCAGGGGTGGTCCATATCATACAAAATTTCTACGCACTCACAAACCATCAAACTACTTTCATACATCAAAGGAAATCGTTTAAGTTTTTCACAAAGGATTTTTGAAGAAGAATGAAATAAAATTTATTATTTTTTATAAATTAAAATTAGTTTATGTTGTAAAAATTTCTCATTATTTATTCAAACCTTAATTTTGGCTTATGAAAAAAAAAATTGTTTTAAAATCTTTATAGAGCTTATTAGACCGTTTTGAATAATATTGTGTGCATGGTGAAAATTGTGAGTGCCCTGAAAACCAAACACCTGAGAAAGAAATTAGTATGAATAAAAGCGTTGGCGTAATCAACGTTAAGCATTGTAAGCATCGTAAAGGATAGAAAGAAACTCACAAGTGTCTTACAAAATTTCTTATGATCAGCTTCTTTTATTAATACAAAAAATATACTATTTTAATATGAGTTTTATAAATATAAGTTGCTTAAAATTATTCTTTTATATAAATAACTCTTTTCAATTTTAAAGAAACTTATATTCATGAAATATATATTCAAATATGTTCTTGATTATAAAAGAGATTATGATAAAAAATTCTAACAAAAGATGTTACAAATTAGGTTTAAGTGAAATCAATAGTTTGAGATCCGATCTAATCCTTAAGTTCTAATTTTTTTCTTCTAAAAAATAGGAATGACATTAGGATTAGGACGAGTTTCGCTATCTCGTACTTATTTCTAGAAAATAAATTTACCTCATTCATCTATGTACTCAAATTAATTCGATATTAAATTTTTGTCTCATCCCCACCAAGGTAACATGTACTTATATCTGTACATGTCTTCTTATTGTTTCAAATATCAATTAATTAATTTTTATAAAATAATAAAAAGGATTAAATATGTTTTTGGTCCCTCAAGTTTCAGCGAAATTTGGAATTAGTCCCTCATTAAAACTTTTGACCAATTTAGTCCTTCATCTTTCAAAATGCGTGAATTTAGTCCTTTTAACCAAATTTTGTGAAGTTTATCTGACGTTTCAAGCGCATTTTATGATAGTATTTAAGTTAACATTGAAGTAAAAATGTGTCAAGCAGTATAAATAATTTAAATACTATCATGAAATGCGTTTGAAATGTTAGATAAACTTAACAAAATTTGGTTAAAAGGACTAAATTCATGCATTTTGGAAGATGAAGGACTAAATTGGTCAAAAGTTTTGATGATGGACTAAACCCAAATTTCGTTCAAACTTGAGGGACCAAAAACATATTTAACCCTAATAAAAAATTAGGTAAGGAAATATAATATTATCAAATATTCAATATTAGAATGAAAATTATTTCTTCAATATCAAATATACATTTCATATTAAAATATCCGATAAAATTTTAAGAGAACTAAAATATTTATTAAATTTGCAACGGTTAGGGAAGCCTGGTTGATAATATTTAAAATATTTTTAAGAAAATATAAAAGGAAAGCAAATATTCAAATTAAAAAATATTTTCAATATATGTTTATTTCAATTTTTAAATTCTAATTAAATCTCTTTTCTATACACTAATAAAAGTTATAAACTTATAATACATTACTTAATAAAAATCACACAAAGAACAAGATTAAACTAATAATATTAGAATTTTAACATAGATCTTCCATCTTTTGAACTTTAATATATGTTGGATAAAGATAAAAAAGATTCTTGCCAATTACATTAAATTATTATATTATATTAAATAAATTTTATTTATACAATTATAGTAATAAAATTACACGTATGATAATGAGTTAGAAAATAAAAACAATTATATAAAAAATATCAAAATAGTATTCTACATGATAAAAATGAACAACAAATAAAAATATTAAAAAAAATATCAAATATGTGTCTTAGAAACAATTTGAGAGATCATCGAATGAAATCACACAAAAAAAAATGAAATAAATGTATAATAAAGGGTATGATAAGATGAACAATATGTAAGGCCCACTAATTTCTTCATTATTATTATACCCTAAATTCAAGGGGCTGCTCCAACTCAGTTGGGCCTAGGGCTGGCCCATAAGGAGCCAAAGACCCTAATCTGCCCTAACGCTTTCATTCCATTCACTTTGCAGAAATAGTTCTCCCATTCCCTCTTAGAGCAACTGCAACCCTCTGCTAGGGTTTGATCTTTCAAGTCCGCTCAAGTTTATTCTTGCCCCACATAAGTTACTCTCCGACTCATACCACTTTCCCCTTAGTATATTTTCGTGTTTTCCCAGCTAGGGTTCTGTAGCGAGCTCATCTTGTGATCTGTTCCATTGTTCTTCCAGCTTCTAAGCCTATTCCTAGAGTTGTTGTGTCTGTGGTTGGTGTCGAGTAGAGATGTCAAAATGGGTTTCAACCCGTGAGCCAACCCGGCTCACCACGGGTTCGAATCAGGTTGGGTTGAGAAAAATTCAACTTTTTCAAAAGTGGGTTGAACTCAACCTGGCTCACTTAACCCACGGGTTAAATGGGTTCGAGCCAGATTGAAGGTGGGTTGGCCCACTTAACCCACCAACATTTTTTACAATTTTTTTTAATTTTTTTTAATTTTTTTAAACTTTTTTTTAATTTTTTTAATAATTATTTACTACTCCTATTATATTTGTTCACAATTTCATATTTTTAAATGCTACAATGTTGCTTAATTATATTTGAATAGTTTGAATGTTTAATTAATTTGATTGTCAAGTTATTTATGTTGATACTTTAATCTATAACTATAAGCTTTATAGTAAATTACTCAAGTAATCGTCTTATAAACAATTTTTTCTAAATTAGCATGAAAAAAATGTATAGTTTTTTTATTTATATTTTGTTGAATAGCATGACAGAAAATTTGTAATATTAGACATGCTTTCTTTGACTATATGGATACTTTCTTGAAAATAATTCTTCATATATTGGTGGTGACCATGATCAAAACATTGGTTCCTGATTTTACTATGATTGTCATCTCATGTGTTACTTATAAATTTATTTAAATATTTGAATACTAAAAAATAAATAAATAAATAATTTTTTTAGGTGGGTTGGTGAGCCAACCCACTTAACCCACCAACCCGTGGTGGGTTGAGCCGGGTTACAAAATTTCTGGTTCACCATAAAGTGAGCCGGGTTGGGTTCACTCATTTTCAACCCGGCTCGTGGTGAGCCAACCTGTGTGAGCTGGGTTGACTCACTTTGACATGTCTAGTGTCGAGGTCCTATACTAGCTTATTCCAAGTAAGGGAAGTTAGGGCTTTGGGTTTTAAATGATTTGTTTGGCCTATTCTTGTTTCTGCTTGGTGTTGTATGGGTTGTATATTACTGTGAACGTGCGAAGTGCTTGTGTTTGTTGCTTGGTGCGAAAATGGGACTGCTGCAAGTGAGGATAGGGGCGAGAACTGATAGTCTAGCCCAAGCGAGCTAGTCTCGCCTAAGCGAGGCTGATAGAGGCTCACCTAGGCTTTCTGCGCGAGTTGTCGATCAGGTGGGCCTTCCTGGTTTTGAGCGAGAGAATGCCTCGCTCAGGCGAGGAGATCTCGCCTAAGCGAGATAGTGCGAATGGCCACGGTGCCAGCTTGTCGAGCTCTCGCCTAGGCGAAGGGAGCTTGCCTGAGCGAAACCTTTCAGCCTGAGCGAAGAGTTGGGCGAGAGTTGTTCTGGTTTGGTGTTTTCCCTATTCTTGGATGTTTGGCATGTATTTTGATTGGATTATTATATAATGGCATGAGGGGAATGAATATGCATGAGTTGGAGGGTGTATGAGTTGTGGATGACAAACTTGGATAATTCTTGGCATGTAATGAACATGAAATGGTTGGTTATGAAAGTGGCATGGTAATGAGATGAGTCAAAATTCTATATTCATGGATGAAGTATGAGGAGTTGGTATGGGTTTGACCTGGAATATAAAAGAGGTTGATTTGAGATGTATATGCATGATAAATATATTACTTGGTTGTTTGAATATGATTGGTATGTGGTCAGTATGTAATTCCTTGAAATCTCTAGGTGAGATTTCAGGGTCGTGCTTCAGTGGTCAGGACGTAATTTCATGACCCATGTTAGTAGGAGTTCATGGTGGTGGCCCATCTATATAATTTGGTAAGGATTCAAGGTAAGGTTGCATCCTGACACTCTAAGAGTAGCAGGAGGCCTGAAACTCATTAAGGGCTAACCTTGTGTGTGGAGGATTGAAACATTGTAACACTTGTAACACTTAGCTCAGGGGTGAGCAGGGTAATCTACCACAAGTGCAAGCATCCGTGAATCCGACTAGATTATATATATCCGGATAAGTCGAGTTAGAGTCTAGTGTATTGTTTAAGAAGTCATAACATGTTTGGATGATATATCCTGCTTGGATTGTGTAATGGCATGCGACTGCTTGATGAACTGTTTCTACTCTAGCTTACCATGTTTGCTTGTTTGGTTGTCTTGTATGTGGTTCTTCTCATTTTGTGATGATCATCAATTTATTGATGTGACCAGATGCGAGAGGTTCTCGCGATCAACATGGGAACGGTGACTTCGCTGCTTAGCCGCCTGGGTTGGATCCCGCTTAGTGAATTTTCTTTTAGGGCCATGGCCCATGTATTGGTTGTCCTTCCAAATTTTGTTACTGTTGAATATTTGTATATGGTTCAGTTTGGCATCGTTACGTGCCTTGGATAATTGTATGGAGTTATATTTAAACTCTGAGACTGCGCTACGATATTATTTTAGCGTGACACTTCCTTTAATTATGTTTAGGTATAAATACACATTTGGTACCCTAACTTTTTCGGAAAGTTCAATGTGGTACCCGAACTTTAGGAATGTTCAATTTGGTACCCCAATTTTCTAAAGAGGTTCAATTTGGTCCTCTCCGTTAAGTTGGAGTTAACACCGTGTCCGTACAGGA
>Ga0214543_1009631_pt1 | contig 14880 bp, 5 predicted proteins | sample CNSS2metaG_FD_160094 | JGI IMG/M metagenome (GOLD analysis project Ga0214543, IMG submission 160094) | Root nodule microbial communities from cowpea collected in UCLA plant growth center, Los Angeles, California, USA - CNSS2 | ecosystem: Host-associated > Plants > Roots > Nodule | place: USA...
TAATAAAAAAATAAAAAATATAATATATATATATATATATATATATATATATATATATATATATATATATATATATATATATATACTCTGTCATTTTTTGTCTAAGTTATTACTATTTCACATATAAGATCATATGCTCTTGTGTAATACATAATCATAGCAATAAAAACAACAATTACAAAATTAAGGTAAGTAAATATATTTAAAACATTTAAGAGCCTACACCAAAGACATCAATCAATTCATCATCTATATCCAAAATATGAAACTTTTATAAATTGACACCATATGGCTACTTCCAAAAGACTTGTGTCTTAAATCAAACATCAAAAATTTTAGCCGCTACCACTAGGACTTTACCCTGCCCAAAAGACATTTGGACATAAATCCTCTTTACATGACAAGGTTAATTTACTATAGTCCGCCATAATGGTTTCTCTTTCACAAAAAATCTCATTATAGAAATATCTATCGACTTTCACAGTCCAAATATATTCTTCTATGTGAGTTAGAATATTTAGTAGAGTCTAGATAATAATGTAATAATGAACATTCTATTCAATGAACCACCTAAAGTCAAACGAGCATTTCCTCCTTGGAAATACCTCATACATATCACATACATACCATTATTCAATAATATGATAGATTATGACTTAGCCATCACACTTATTCTCTTCAAAAGATATCTCAATTTCCATTCCAAAATCCTCAACCTTTCGCCAAGCAGCCCTCTAGCTTGTCTAGTGAGAGTAAACATTATCCTCATAAAATAACACGTTCACTCAGCCTTTATCACTAACTCAATGACTACCTCCAGGAGGTATACTCACTCAACGGGTCTTTAGGTCACCAAATGACTGACTCCCCCTATAGTTGTCTGGATTTTCTAAAGTAACTTTTCGCTCAGCATAGAACTTACTTGCCCATCGACCTTCCACTAAAGCGAAAATCTCACCTTTTTTTTTCACTATAATCACAATTTTTCATTTTCATTAACACATGTATTTCACTCATCTAACAAGTTTGCATAAAATCATAATCATGCAGAATATATCACTTTGTGCCAAATGACTCCTAGAGAGTTTTTATCTCATTTCTATACCAAATAGATATTCATTAGTCAAAATCAAACCTAAGAATGAATTCAACCCAAACTGGTACATGTTTCTCACATGGTTCGTCAATTTTAAACAATCATTCATTCACATCATTGCACACTTAACATAAGAATAACAAAACTAGTAATTATCTTTATCATCTCATCACACATATCGTAAATCAATCAATTTTCTCATCACAACAAAACCACACCAATAATTTAAATTAACTAGCTTCCTTTATCTAAATTATAAGTCATTCAAACTATAGTTCCATTGTTTCTAGGGATTCCTACTCACACAAAAAACAATATTTACACATAGAAAACTCAAACCAAATATCTGATCACACCCTAATAATCTTTGTCGAACAAAGATTCATTTTAAGCATTTACATGACACATGCAAGCTCTCAATACCCTGCATGCAACAAATTTACTAAAAAGACTCCAAAGAAGACAAAAGATAAACTTACTACGTTTAAGAAATCGATCATGCAGAATTATAGACCTCGATGTTAAGAATCCTATGACATATTATGATATTTAAGATACAAGAGTTAGAAAGAGAATATATAGAAGAAGAAAAGTTTCCTATTTGAAGAGATAATAATTCTTATAAAATGAAACTCGAAACTCAAAATGATTTCTATTTATAACTTAAACTTTATAATAATAAAATAATCGATATATCTTATAAAAAATACTTTTAATCTAAAATACTTTCTAGATTATTCACTTCAAATTCATATAATTTAATTTTAAAATATTTTATGTTTTCGAGCGAATACTCACTTTTAGAATTCATTTAAAGTTTGTTATTTTGAACAAAGGAATATAGTAAATTTTTAAATTTATTGAGATATTTATAAAATTTTTTATTTTATTTTATTTTTCATTGTTATATATATATATATATATATATATATATTAACATTAGTGAGAATACATATGTTAAAAATGAATTAAATATGTACGTTCACTCTTTTTTTTATAATAAAATTTTGTCAAACATGTTTACTCAAGAAGTGTTTTAAGTAATGTGCTAACAAAAGTTATACTCCCTCCATCTTTTTTTATAAAATCATTTCAACTAATTCACATCCTTTTACAAAAATTAGTAAGAAATAAGTTGTCAATAATTTATATTATTTCAAAATTATCCTTACATATTTCAAATTAAACTAGTTGAGAAAAAAATTAATTCATTTTAAATATTTAATTAAGGATATTTTAAGAAAATAATAATAATGCATCATTGAATTACAAAATGGATTTTATAAAAAGGGATAACAAACAATTCTCTGAAAATGTCTAGAGTAGGTCTATACTTTGTTTGAGTGGATTGTATAATATATTTTGAAGTTATTGTATAAATCTCATACCTCCATAATTTTTGAAACTCTCATCTTAATTTATTTATGTGTTCTGACTACCGTTTGACTTAGTCAATGTCTTATAGAACTCCCATGTTTATGTATAATGAATTTATTATACAAACACGAAAATCAGTAATGCAAACCCTCTTTAAATTAGAATAATCAATACACTATAAAAAAATCTCAATAGTAAAAAATTTAAAGGAGACACAATTCATACAAATATAATAATTCCATGGAACATTTAAGTAGCTTCAGAGCTATAACAAAGTCTTATTAAGTAAACCCTTAACTTTTTTTTTTTCAGATAAATGTCTAGAATTTACTAACTAGAAATTAAAGACTAGCTAATCAATATTAATATTTCATTAACCAGTTAAGTTATGTTATCCCTTTAAAGCTATTCAACAAAAGAGTAATACTTCAAATAGTTTATTCTCAGAGTTTTAAAGAGTCCCAAGAATATTGCACAAATCATATAATAAAAATGCTAATCTGCAATTTTTCTACCGACGAAATAAAGAAGAAAATCTGAAATTGCACAAACTTTTTTTTAAGAAAGGTTATCTGATAAGAAGATAAAAGAAGAAGGAATCAAGCATAAAATAGTGTAGTTGTGTATACTTTCAAAATCGTGCAAGTGCTCTCACAAAGTGGCTCCTCTGCAGTTATCCATGTATACAATGGAGAAGCTATGATGGCTTCATTCACCGCTTTTCTTTCTTGAAGTTTGGAAAAAAGTTTGCACCAGAAAGCAAAAAGAAAATATAGAAAGAAGAAGAAGAAGCGGTGAGAGAAGAATATGAATATGGTAGTGCCATAACCATAACACCAGGATGATGTTAGGTTCAGAACAGAACATTATCATTTCAAACTTTTCAAAACCAACCTAATTAACTCTCTGTTCATGTGCATCTGTTAACGTTAGAGGACAACATGGACAAATGTTATTCATGACTGATCATAAACACAACCGCAAACAAAATGATGGAGACTACAAAAATGGTTTAGAAAGCTTTCATCAAATTTTACTAAACTAATATTGACATAGTGAAATATTGAAGTATTGAAGGTTTGGAGGAAGGAAGAATTGAATGGTTAGAAGTAGTTGGGGGAGCATAGGGAAGAGAAAGAGGAGACAGGGTTGGAATTGAAAGAGAGTCTTTGGTGGAAAGGCGCAAAAAACAAGGGAGTTGGCACCTGACACGCAGGCAGAGAGCATTGCCCACGGTGGCTATGGTGCACTGCACCTGCTTCCTTCAGTAAAACCCTTTTCTCCACTACTTAACTGTAAAAAACAAACCACTGTAAACTTTTCTGTCTTATGCTTACCTTATTCATACAATCACATTTTACTATTAACTATCAACTCATCCCAGTCAAAAAAACATAACTATTTTCACATCTTTTCTATTGGAGATTGTGCTCACACTTTAAAGATAATATTATTTTAAACAATCATATGTAAGATAGAGAAAAAAAAATATTACCAAAATAATATATTTCTGATTGAGATTGAGTTATGTGATATGTTTAGCATAAGTAAATAAAAATGCATAAAAATATCTCAAATTGAGTTGTGTTATGTTTGAACTCTTTCTGTCAGTGATATACTGTCCCTAACAAGTTATTTTACATACGACGACAATTAGTTCAATATTATAATATTGTGAATTTATAAATATAAATAAAATAAGCATGTAAGTAAAAGTAAGTAAAATTAACTCATCTCCTGTATAACTTCCTTTAAAAACTGTTTTTGAAGAGATTAATATAAAAAGAATGGCCTACTATGCACAGAAAATTAAAGTTTATAATATCAATATGATGATTTTTGTATAAAAGAAGAATCTTGTTACAACATGCACAGAATCTTAATTTTTGCACATTTTGTTTTCACATTTAAAAGACTTTAATAAAACAAAAAGTCTCTGGTAGGATAAGTGGGACATTTATTATTCTAAATAAATAAGATTCATCTATCACACTATAGAAGATTGATGGGAGCTTATAATGTGTTGAGATACGAAATCAAAGCAGATGAATGAATGATCTAAAGGTAAGTTGAATGGTAGAATTTTCTACATAATCTATTTCAAAAATAATACTATTGGACTTTTGAAATTAGTTTTTGAATTAAATAATAACAAGTAAATTATAATTGATTTAAACGTGTTGAGAAATTATTATTTAGTTGAATAGTAATATAACTTGATTGAGATGCGTTGGAAAGAGAAGAAAGGCGAAGGACACGGTAGTCATTTAGGATAAAGTGGAAGGACGAAAATAGGCTTATGTCCTGTTTCGTTGGCGTTTAATTGTGGCGACCCCGTTTTATAGAGCAGAAAAGCGCGAGGAAGGGAATGTGTGATGAAAAGAGCATCCCATCTCATAACATGAGAGTAGAGAGACAGTGGTCGGAGTGGTAGCAAAGAAAAAAGAAAACATGGACCAAGTTTCACAATCAACACAAAGCCACACTCATAGAGAGTGACATAGCTGTGCCAGAACTCAATCCTAAACACTGAACAAAGTAAAAGAAAAAAAGATGACGACGGGTATAGTACGCGACCAGAACCTGGAGAAACACATTCACAAGCAGATGGGGTGCATGGCGGGTTTTCTTCAGATCTTCGATCGGCACCAGATACTCACCGGAAAACGCATTTACTCCCCCAAACGTCTCCCTCCGGTAACGTCTCTCGCTCTCTACCACAACTTCCTCTTTCATGCTGTCAACCACTTAACCGACTTTCTCTTCTCTTTCGCAGGCCTCACCGGAGCCTGACAAAGCCACTGCCTCGCCGGCTCGTTCCGTGAAGTCGCCGGCTAGGGAGGTGGTACAATCCGAACCCAAGGCGAGTTCTCCTGCGCTCCCTGTTCTGGAATTCAAAGAAGGCACGCGATCCTCGTGGAAGTTCTCGCGAGAGGCTCCGAGACTGTCTCTGGACAGCAGAGCCATGGTGGATGCGAAAGGAACGCTTCACCTTCACGGGCGTGAGATCCCCTCGGAGAACGATGGAGACAAGCAGCGTCGTTCCACCAGCGTCATTGCCAAGCTCATGGGCCTGGAGCCTCTGCCCGATTCAGAACCCGGGCCAGGGCCCATAGCAAAGCTGCAGAGATCCGCTTCGGAGTCCAGAGTGTCCAGAGATCTGTCTCTGCCTCTGCCACTGCCACAGTGTCGTTTTCTGGACACAAACAATTTCCCAAGCGCGGTTCAGGTCACCAATGTGGTCCTCGAGAATAATAATGCTGCCATGGATGCCCGATTGAGCAATGGCAGAGCTGCAGATCCACCCAGGCAAAGGGCCAAGAAGAGTTTCTACGACTCGGCGGATTTCTTCCCTGAGCCCAAACACACCGCTTCGGTGTACGGGGAGATTGAGCGGAGGTTGCGGATGCGAGGGATTAACGAGCCATCCAAGGATCTCCACACTCTCAAACACATCCTCGAGGCCTTGCAGCTCAAGGGGCTTTTGCATTCCAACGACAAATCCAACCAATCTCCCATTGTCGTTATGAAACCTGTCCGATCGGTGAACCGGACCGGGAACGATTCTCCTCCCCTCCGGTCCAGTCCTCGCCGGAGCCCCCGAGTTGGGAACGAGACCCGGAGGATTGAACAAAACGAACGGGGTTCAATGAGTCAAAGCAGCAGAGCACTAAGCTCGAGTCCAAACAGGAGGAAGCAGCAAAACGTGGAAGCGCAGAGGAGAGTGGGCGTTGATTCGAGGAGGGGGTCTGTGTCTGTCTCTCCAGTTCATTCTCCCAAGGCGAGCCCCAGAAGGAATGTAGGCAATCAGCAGGTGCCATGTGGATCGCCTAGAATGAGAAGAAATGTGGAGCGTAAGTTGAAAATGCTGGGTGGAGCAGAGGATGAATTGTCCACAGTTTCAGAGAACAGCTTCAGCACCTCTTCATATCCCGATACAGAGGTAGAATACTATACTAAACCAGTGAGTAGTAATAGAAACCGTTATGTTGTATAATTTGTGTGTATGTACGTAAGCAGCTTTTTAATGAGTTAATTAATTAGTGGTGTTTGTGGGATTGGTCTCGATTGGATTGAAGTGTGGTGCGTGTGGTGCAGAGGTACAGGTTGGAAGAGTACAAGGAAGGGAAAGATCTGCTGGATAGGTGTGATAAGCTGCTGAACAGCATAGCAGAAATAACAGCAGCCAACGAGTTGCAACCGAGTCCAGTATCGGTTCTGGACTCCTCCTTTGACAAGGACGACTGGTGTTCACCATCCCCGATAACCAAACGCTGCATTGACTACAAAGGTAAGTAAGTGGTTAGCTTGTGTTGCAATTGGTTACTGAATGGAATTAGATTTTGTGGTGACGTATTATTTGTGTGTGCATATCCAAAGTATGAGCATGTCATCATGTAGAAGGTCTAATGTCTAAGATCCTAACGTAACTTAATGGAAGAAAATGTCTAATGTTTGTCGAGGTCTTTTACTTTTTAAGCTGCTCCCGTTTTGTTTTTGCTTTGGTTTGTTTCCAACTACAAGTACGGGAACAGTAGATGGTTTGTCCTCTCGCTCTCCCAAAATCCCAACCAATGTGGACCAATCATTTGATCCCAGGGATGTTGACATGGCATCACTCAGTTGGCTCAGTCACTTACCTCAAAACTGCACTGCGGTGCGGTGCGGTGCCTGTTTTTAATCGTACTATCACGTGGGAGGGACTGACTCACCTCGCCTCTTCCACACTCTCACCGTCCCAAAGAATCTTCTCAATTTTTTAATTCCACTATTTATCTAACATACACTGTGCACACTTTTTATCCGTTTCATTTTTTAAATAAATTAATCTGGTGTTTGTTAGTTAATGATATGATAACATAATGCGGTGTAATTACATTACAGATCAAGCGGCGGAGTCGGAAGATGATATGTGGAGTGCGGCACTGTGCAGCAGCGAGGAGGCAGCGTCGGAGGATTGCGATTTCGTGTACGTATCGGAGATTCTTCGAGCGTGCAGTTACTTGCCGGAAGAGAGCGACATTTTTCTGTTACTGGAGAAGCAGCAATGCCTGAAAGGAAAGGATACCTCAAAGGCTTCCACGCTGCAGAGGCGGTTGATCTTCGACACTCTCCAGGAGATCCTGGAGCGGAACCAACAGTTGCCGCCGTGGAAGGCGGTGTCGTACGGCGAGCAGAGGCAGAAGATCTGGTCGGAGTTTCGGAGGATCCGAGAGAGGGAAGAATCGGAGTCGGAGGACTTGTTCAAGGTTATATGCGGAGTGTTGAAGAAGGACATGGCGGAGGAGATGCGGGGGTGGGGAGAATGGGCGGTGGAGATGGGGGATGTGGTGTTAGACATCGAACGTCTCGTGTTTAAAGATCTGGTTGGCGAAACCATTCGAGAACTCGCTTCGTTTTCTCCTCATTGTAACAGCGACAAGCTACCCGCGCTTCGTAGGAAACTCCTCTTTTGAATTCCATTCACAAACATCAAACAAAAAAAAAAAAAAAAAGAGCAAAAGAGTCGCACGCTTTGTTTAAATTTTTAGCGCGCTATGCATCTTTTTTTCCTTTTCTAGCTTCGTTTTTTATGATTTTACTTTTACTCTCTGTCAATGACGAAATCAGGAATTTTAAATCTGAAATCTAGGCAAATCTGACCTTGGCTTTCTTCGATAAAGAGATGAATGAATTGTTGGATTAATTTTTTATCATGTTATTATATGGTCTGTTGTGCGGGCGGTCATGTGTAGTTGATCATTGAATACTGAACATTGAAGGATAGAAATGTTGCTGCTTTGCACGCAACATATCAGATGAGGTGCCAAAACATAATAAAGGAAGAGAGAAAACACAGTTTTTGTTTATTCGGTCGCTTGTTACGCAACTGCCATGGATGAATTGTTGGCTATGCATGTGGGCTTGCTTATCGGGGAAGTTGTCTTACGATAAGCTAATTAATGATCTTACCCTTAATTTGGTGCTACAACTACAAAGCAAGGTCGCCAAACAGTAGTGGAGCGCCGCTACGCTGCAATTTAATATTAGCGTGCAGCATCTTTGGACCTTGAGCTGCACATTTGGACCGGACCGGACCTTCGGTTTTATTTTTGACAACTTGGAAATAGCTTGCAACTCTTGTTACAAACAAACCTTAACGAAAGCTCAGTGAAAACAGGGAAATATCCATCATATTGTATGAAATTCATCCCATTAATCCATGCCTCTGTAATATACTAACAAAAAGAATGTGTAAAATATTAAAAATGTCATAAAAAGAAAATTATTTGGTTTTTCTTCTGACAAAGGATAACGATAATTGAGAAATAGATTAGGGTGGTTTTGAAATCACAGAAGCAAGCTAGCTACAAGTTGGATTTTGTCCAGTTTCAGTACTGCTATGAAAATGGTTTGATGCTCATATTTCCGATTGGGAAATGCCATGACAAACCTGGATATATATGGAGGTATCAAGACTCTGGGGTCCTCTGTGTCTCAGTTTCAATACTCTCTACTCTCCCTGTCTTCCAAAGCTAAGTCAACCACGTGTTCCAACACTACACTCATCAATGTGTATCACAAGTACCCGATATGAACATGACATATACATCACTCATCAAATCGCACTTCACATGGTTAGGTTAGGTATTTATACTACTTTGTCCTCATCATCAATATTTTTACATTCTGTTTTCACCTATCATTCTATTCTAACTCCATTTCCATCCTTAAGACGTGATAATTAATCAAAATGTTGGGCCCATTTGAGAAAACGCAACGAGAGAACAGTACGATGGAACAAGTACCAGTGCCCCACAATGGCTTAATCGGTTGGTTCCTTAATTAGTTACAGGATGGTTACATTAACTACTTGATGGTAACGCTTCATCCAACGTAACTGGTTGGATCTCAAATGTAGCATGACAACAAGGACATGTTGCAGATCCAATAATTCATACTCTCACACACTGCTATACCTCCGTTTCTTTCTTTTTTTTTTTTTTTTTTTTTCTTTCCTCAATTATAGGGCGATGGATAGCGGGTACAACTTTGAATCTATACGTTTCTGCAATAAGCATGTGCATTTCAAGCCCTTCACAGTGACCATCAAATGTCCATCATGTTATATCAGAGCTTAATTTCTATACAGTACAAAAAAGTTACCATCAACTAGTCAGAAATCATAGGTAATCAACAAACTATGATCAAATAATAATCCAAAAGTCCTTTACATGGTTTCTCTTCATGAAAATGGTCGAACAAAAAACATCCCTAAACCATCAGAAACCATCAGACAGGATTGCAGCAAATGTTAAAATCATAAAACAACTCTAATCAATTACGGTACTCACTCCACTGATACACATATGAGCCGGTTCTTTTAAGTCTAAATTAGTTTTACAAAATTAACTTGTAAGATGAATCTCTTTAACTCAATAGGTATACATTTTCAGACGACAGAATAATAATGAGTGGAACAATAAAATCAACGAAAAACAAACTTCTTTAGTAAAGAATCTAATCTATGACTCTGGTTAATGTTATAAGAAGTAGATTCTAAGTATGATAAGCTCCATAAAACCGATTTAAAAGTTAGATACTGTGAAATTTTATGAGAGTTCCTTGGGAAACAAGAGAAAAAGTGACAGGATCATGTACACCGAACAAAACCATGTATATACTATATTTTTTTGCATAATGTTATGCACCTAAGGTTTGGTGTTGGTGGGGTTGAGAGAAGTGGGGAGCTATCTAAGCAGCAGCAGAAGCAGCATATAGTACCACAGCGTAGCAGAGTTTGGAAACTTTTTTCAATCCTAAGTGGGTCACACCCTTTTCTTTCACTTTGTTTTTAATGAGAGTGATGGCCCATGTCTTAATCAGAGGTCTTTATATTCCACTGGCACATCTCACTGGTCTTAATTGGCCAACCCCCACCAAATGCAAGGATTAAGGTTCTTGGTCTTGACTTTGATTTGGGAGTTTGGCAGTGAAAAAAAGAAGCTTTAAGCAAGAGGAAGATGGGGCTGTGTTTGTTGTCCCAAAAGGGCACAAACCTAACCACGTAGGGTTGTATGAAAAAGAAGTGAAGTGGGAGTTACAGAGGCACATGCTTCTGCTGAAGAACTCATTAAACCTGTCCATTCCTTGTCTTGGATGGTTGTTTGTGAAGGCTTGTGGCTACTGTTGTCTCCTCAGGCTTTGTCTCCTTCTTCGCCTAATGATAAATGAACATCCCAATGCCCAGCACTCTACCCCTTTGCTTTCTCATTTCTAGTTTCTTCCCATCCATGCTTACCATCCTCTTTCATATCTACATTCATGTGTGCTATTGCAAATTTCTTCCTAAGGATAGCTTCCCATGGACCCCACACTACGTCACATCAATATGGGACAACAATTCAAAATCAAAAATACTATAACTTTAGGAAAATTAATCACGGGTCACTTTTCATCAATAATTTGAGGTGAAAATAGTATACATGCAATTTTAATGTTTAATATTCTTTTAGAGTACATTCTCTATTTTATTATCTTTTATTATCGTTACAGTTTTAATGTTAAATATTTGTATAAAGTGATTAGAGTCATCGACAATGTAAACCAATTTGGCTGGTCATTACTTTTATCTTAAGCTTAATTAATAAATAAGAATTAAATCTGTTTTTATCCTTTAATTTGTTGTTAGAATTGGAATTAGTGGAATTAGTTTCTCAACTTTAGAAATGTGTGAATTTAGTCATTCTAATTAAATTTTGTTAAGTTCACTTGACGTTTTCAACGTGTTTCGTAGCTAACACTGAACCGAAAATGTGCCAAACAGTGTAAACAACTAAAATGCTATCATGAAACACATTTAAAATGCCAAATAAACTCAACAAAATTTGGTTTGAATGACTAAATTCATGAGAAACGAAAAACATATTTAGCCCATTAAAAAATATGAAACTATTATAAAATAAAACTAATAATAGAGAGAAAAAGGAAGAAGAGAGAATGAAAAGTAACTTTTGTGTGTCTTATTACTTAGAAGAGTCATATTTATAGATACAAAATAGATACAAAATATAACCCATAAAGGATACAAATCAAATAATTAATATACAAATATTTAAACCTTATAAGAGAATAATTAATCATATGAGCAATTAAATAAATCATATCCATTATGAGTAACAATATCAAATCAATGGATGACTATTAATTCATAACATTCTCCCTTGTGTGTCCATTGATAAGAGAATGAGTCTAGTTAAAACCTTAGTACGAAAAACCCTTTGGGATAAAAACTTAGTGAAGGAAAAAGTATACATTTTGTATTTTTTAATACAATATTGTTAATCACATATTCTATTTCTCCCCCTCATGTAAACTCAAATCATTAAGATGACAAAGTCCAATCTTGTGAATTGTTCAAAAATTCTCCTTGGTAAAAGACTTTGTAAATAGATCTGTCAAATTTTCATATGAACAAGTCTTTTGGATCTCTATATCACCCTTTCAATTGAACAATGCACTATTGTCTTTATATATGGTTGTTGATTCCATTTTTTTCAAGAATATACCATAAGTTTGTCGCACATGTTGAATTATAGACCTTAACCAAACATATTCACGACTTAGCTCAGGTAATGCTAAAATTATACATGATTTGACGATGTTACTGTTATGGTTTGTTTCATAGTCTGCGATGAAATTATTGTGCTACCACGTGTAAAAAACTTAGATTTGATAAATAACATGCATATGAATAACCCATTAGATTTGACTATGAATCATTTGGATAAAATAATTCCATATTCATGGTACCCTTAAGGTAAGGAAGTATATGTTTTACTCAAATCCAATGTCTTCTTATAGGTGAAGAACTATATCATGCTTAACAAATTTACAACAAAGGCAATATCATGTCGAATATAATTAGCAAGATACATTAATGCTCACAACCATTAGATTCCATAATGGATGTGACTTGTCCATTTAGAACCTTTTAAGCACTTTCACTATATAAGCCTCTTGATGTATGAAAAAAAATTTATTTAAATACTCAATTTCTAATCTCAAACAAAAGTTTGTCCTTCCAAGATCCTTCATCTCAAATTCTTTCTTTAAGCAATCAATTGCCTTTATGAGCTCATTAGAAGTTCCATCGATGTTTATGGTCCTTTACATAAACAAAAATTATGGCAAATTCATTTTCTAATATTTTTCTATAAATACAAGGACATATATGATCATTTCTATATACCACATACATCTTGATTGCTTTAATCAATAAAGGGACTTATTCAATTTTATTGAATAATCCTCTTTAGAATTTGCCTTGTTAAGCAAATTAAATTCTTCATGGATTTTCATATAAATATCATTATCAAGAGAATTGTACAAATAGGTTATAACATCATCCACTAGATGTAAATGCAAACCTTCTTGTGCAATTAGGATAAGTAAAAATATCAAAATGTTGTTGCATCCAATACTAGTGAATAAGTCTCTTCACAAATCAATACCAGGTTTTGTAAAAAATCTTAAGCAATTAACCGTGCATTGTATCTAACGATTTCACCATTCTCATTTTGTTTTTGCTCAAAAATCCATTTAGAATTTGCATTTTAACTTTTTTTCTCATTTTAGTATCTTTGAAACCAATAGGCCTACCACACTTCAAGCATGTCTTTGCAACCAACAGTCCTACCACGCTTTAGGCGTGTTATGAATTAATATCAATTCTACTTTTAACATTAGTAGCTAGTATATATGATTTAGTTACCCTTTTTTTCAGTAAAAACATATGGTAATTGATTGACCAATTTTGTAAATGATTTATCCTTTGAACTTCCAGTTCACATTCTTTTGTATGAGGATCAAGACAAGATAATGATAATTCATTCCAATCAATATCTTTTTCGAATTGTTTTCTTTCTCCCCCTAATATTGGAAAAACTTATTCATCAAAATGATAATTGACAAATCAAACTATGAATAAGTTTCATGTTGATAGTTCAAGATATTTTATTATTGATGGCGAATCATATCCAACATATACTCTTAATCCTCTTTGATGACCCATCTTAATCCCTTTTGGTGGGGAAATTGGAACATATACACCACACCAAAAGATTCTTAAATGAGAAATATTAGGTTTTTGACAAAACACCAATTGCATAATAGATTATTTGTGATAACATGTTGTCTTGATGCGAATCAATGTGCATGCAAAATTGCCTATTCCTAAGTAGCCATTGGAAGATTAGCTCTTGTGTGACCTGTGAAAATTAATTAATTAATTAAATGATTAATTAATAAATACGGGTAGTGAGAGCCTTTATAACATTAAAATTTAATTGATGTGACGTGAAAAAGTAATAGTTCAAGTCTTAAGTATGCCATTTATGTGTTATTTAATTTATTAGTATTTTAATAATATGCTTGGTCATGTGGAGTGATAATATAATCTTAGAATCTTAAGAATTATCACGAAACATGAATTGGTTGAATGGTTGTGCATTGAATTGTCATTGGCATGGGTATTGATTCGAATCTTGGTGGCTTCAAATTAAACTTTCTTTTTGCTAAAATAGTTTTGGCATGAATGTGAAAGGACAGAGGAAACCCTAGCTGAAGGAGCGATCATTAAGTGGGTATAAGGTGGGGTAGAACAACAGAGTGGGCTGAAAGAACTCTAGCATTGTCTATTTTTGCAAGGAATACAGGTTAAGGGAGTTCTATTATGTGTTTTACATATTACTTGTATGATTACGTGTTAATTCTGATGAAAGGAGTGCGATTGCATGTCATTTTCGCCTAAGTCACGTCGTGTTTCTGGGAATTTCCAAAAACTGCCTAGCAGGCCTTGAAGGCCCGCTAGGCGAATCATGCGTTCAGAACCCAATTTTATGGGTTTTTCTATACACCGCTTAGTGGCTAGGTGCTGTTTTCCAGGCGACACAAGCTGGCTTGCCCAGTTCTCTCGGATTTTGGTATTTTAGCGATGTTGTGATGCTTGGATTTGGTTTTCTATGATAAGTGTATGATTGGTATGATGTGTTATTATTTGCAATTGCTTAATTGTTGGGAAAATTGCATAAACCCTTGAATGAATGTGGGATAGATACCTAAATCAGAGGCAGTGACCACTGAACGTGAGTTGTAAGACCCGTAGAATTTAATTAATTAAATTATTAGTTAATTAATAAATACGGGAGGGGTAATAATTATGACATTAAATGATGATTGGTATGACATGAAAAAGTACTAGCTCAAGTGGTTGAGAGTACTTTATTGTGTGTGAGGACTAGGGTTCGAGTCCTATGTATGATACTTTTTGTGTTATTATTATTATTTCAATCTATGAAAGCATGTTCTGTTATGATATGATGCTTGAATTGTGATTTCTAGCATGAAATATGAATTGGCATGATGGT
>Ga0214543_1009635_pt1 | contig 14875 bp, 12 predicted proteins | sample CNSS2metaG_FD_160094 | JGI IMG/M metagenome (GOLD analysis project Ga0214543, IMG submission 160094) | Root nodule microbial communities from cowpea collected in UCLA plant growth center, Los Angeles, California, USA - CNSS2 | ecosystem: Host-associated > Plants > Roots > Nodule | place: USA...
ACTAAATGTGTTCTTTTTTAATTATTTTTATTACTTTTAATTTTGTTAATTTGTTATATATTTGTTTATTTTATTAATTTATTGCTTTATTGTTTTATAATTTCTTTCTTTCTTACATGTATTATTTTTTTTGTTTTTAATTTTTTTAATATATATAATCTAATTTTGTACATATAATTTAATTTGAAGATATCTTCCAACACAACTCCATTAGCCAAACTTATGCTACATTGTCTGAATATAATATAACAATGCCTAAATCCATATATTTGGTGTAACATTCACAACAGTAAGTCTTACTGAAAAACACCTGAATATATATGAAAAGAAAGACAATTAATTACCATAGGAATCCCTAGCTCTTTGAGATCATTTTCTCCCATCTGCTTCAATGCAGTTATATCCACCTGGTTGAACATATCAGAGCATAAGATAACTAGAAGTGCAAAATTAGAATAAAACAATTCATTGCTGAAGCATATTTATCAAAATCATACTTTATACTCCACTAATCCATACATCCGTACTAAGATAAATTGAGACACAAGACAATATACGATCACTTGAACACTTTACACAACAAACTCGGTTCATCTGCTAGCTAAGATTAAGAGTACATTGAAGCAAAGAGATTGATGATAAGAGTAAGCTCCCAATGCTGTTATTTAAGAGTTAAGTTTAATCATTACAGTATTGCCCCTTCATGTAAGGATGAAAGCCAACCCAAGGAAGAAAGATATCAAAAGAATTTACAAGGCATAATTCTTAAATAATGTTTCAATTGTTACGTGAATATGAGTATATCAACGTAAAGGATCCCACCTAATCAGAGTTAACTTTAGTGCAAGGAATAGTATGAAACGGATTTCAAAAAAGTTTGCAAATTTTTTCATGAAACGGATTACAGAATCCGTTTCATACACTGTGAAACGGATTGTGTAATCCGTTTCACAGTGTATGAAACGGATTCTGTAATCCGTTTCCCATAAATTTTGATTTTCCCAGTTAATCGACTTTTCGAGTAAAAGTTTGAAACGCGTTATTATATAGTTTATGAAACGGAAAATTTCAGGGACCACGGAACAGAAGAGAATGAGGGCAAAATTTTAAAAGAAAGCACTGGAGAAGAAACGAAACGCTTGGGGGTGTAGGAGATTGGTGACGTTAATGAAATTTACTGCGTCCTAACGACTTTCACCACTCTGATAAATAAAGGTATAAGGGTCTTTTTTGGGGTACAGAAGAAGTGTTGGAGGTGCAGGGAGAAGCCCCCAGTTTTTTCCTACACTCCATCAAAAGCAAAGCTTTCGGAAGGGTATTTGAAACCCATTATTTTGGATTTTCTTCCTACACCTCATATTTTTTTTCTTGTACTCCCAAAGTTTACTGTGATGCCAATTATGTATCTATATATATATATATATATATATATATATATATATATATAATATTAAATTAACTAGATAAACAATAATTACTCCTTACCAACCATATTTACTGTAGAAGTTGTTATATTTACTAATCGGTTGCACTCTAAGTCATTTTCACAAACAACTCCAACAATGTTTGTATTTATTTTTATAATATTTAGTATACAGTGGATTTTAAAATCCAATTAGCAGAAGTATTGACCACATTTCAAAAGTCAAAGGAAAAAATAGTAAGCACCGGATTTCGAAATCCAGTTTAGGAAAGTACTGGATTTCAAATTTCAATTTAGTAACTCAACAGATTTAGTAAAATACTAGATTTCGAAATCTGATTTACGAATGCATTTGATTTTGAAATTCAGTTAAAGGAAACATCGAATTTCAAAATTCGGTGAAAGATTTTCCGGAATTCAAAATTCAGTTAAGTACTCTGCCAAATTTCAAATTCAGGATTCTATTGAATTTCGAAATCTGGTTAACAAAAAAAAAATCAACACTAGATTTCGAAAGCTACTGGAAAAAAATGAAATCCTTGGGGACTTCTTTCTACACCACATCCGATTTGTTTAAATTATTATTTAAATTAAAATTTAATAAATATTTTATTTAGTATCATTTTTCTTTACATATTTATTTGAATGAAAATAAAAATAAAATTTATATAACCAATGATGACTCTTTATAATTGTTTATATATTTTTTATTTTTTTCTAATATTATTTTATTTGACTAACCCCTTTTGTATAGGCTTTATAACAAATAATTTGTTCATAATCAATTTCATGTTCAATGGAAAACAACTTAGGGTTGACTTTATCTTTTCTATTTTGTTAACTACTACACATGGGTACAACTCTTCCTTTGAATCGAACTTAAGAGAATCATATAAATGAATTCTTCTAAAATTTTCTTCACTAACATCACATACCATGTCCTCTAAGTGATCACTCATCCTTTCGTCCACATAATTTGTTCCTCGTGACGTTGTAGGCTTGTCTAATAATTCTCCATGCTAAGTCCAAACTGTATAAGTCCCCATTATGCCTAAGATGAATAGATGATCAAACATTGTGCCCAAGTCTTGACTTATTTGATTAAGAAAATGAACACATGGACAAAAATATGTCTCGTTCACAGAGATTGTGTGTTCTGGAGCATATTGCAAGAACTCAGAAACCCTAATTTCATACTCTTCACTGATGCGACGTTCATTTATCCAACTTTGATCCATATTACGTTCTTAACAAACTCCATCAATCTCAAATTTTTAACTCTCACAAGGTGAGGTCCTACCCATTTGGAATTTTTTTTTTCATAATTTACTAACATGTATACGATGAAGTCTAACATCATAAATTTGATAAAATTTCGAAAGCATTTTACATTAATCTTCGAAGTACACGGAATGAATGTGATCACTCATGACCACAATCTAGTAAGCATTCGGAGAACAAGAAAAAAATGGTCTCAACCGAAATTTTATCAAATTTATGCATAAACTTCAATGTACACGTTATAACGAATTATGAAAAATAATTTTTTCAAACTGTCTGATCGAACAATTCAAGATTTAATATAAACGATTAAAAATCTAATCATTTGTACTAAATCTAAACCAGGAACTAAGGTTCTCTTAGCGTTTAAGTAAACTTAGAATAAATCTTAATATAAAACAACAATGCACCAAATAATAATAATAATAATAATAGTAAATCTAATAAATCTAAAATTATAAATCATAGACCTAATAATTAATCAAACATCTAAAATATTTCTTATCTAAATATCCATATTAAGACTCATATAAAACACCAACATCTTAGAATCCAAAGCATCACATATCCAATGATACCTCACATCAATATGTTTGGATCTAGAATGGAAAGTTAGATTCTTACCAAGATGGATAGCACTCTGACTATCAACAAATAATGGATAGTTATCTTGCACAAAACCAAGCTCCTACAAGAATTTCTTCAACCATAGCAACTCCTTGCATGCTTCAGTAATGGCAATGAACTCTGCCTCTATAGTAGACAATGCTTCACACCTTTGTAGTCTTGATTGCCAAGCCACAACTCTCCTTGCAAAATTAATCAAATAGCCCGAGGTGGACTTCCTGGAATCAATGTCTCCAGCCATATTTGAATCTGAGTATCCCACCAAATTAGGCTTATCACCTCCAAAACAATGTTTCATATCAACAGTACCATAAGATATCTCAAAATCCATTTCATAGCATTCCAATGCTCATTACCTGGGTTTGACAAAAACTGATTGATTGTACCAACATCATGTGCAATATCTGGTCTCGTGCACACCATTGCATACATCAAACTGCCCACTGCAGACGTATAAGGAACTCTGCTCATATATGTCTTCTCAACTTCATTTGAAGGACTCTGTTTAACACTCATTTTGAAATGAGTAGCAAGAAGAATGCTTACAACTTTCATATTTTCCATCTGGAATCTCTACAACACCCTTTTAATATAGTGTTCCTATGACAACCAAATCTCATTTTCTTTTCTATCCCGAATGATTCTTATTCCAAGAATCGATTTAGCAGCTCCTAAGTCCTTCATAGCGAATGACTCGCCCAATTGCTTCTTCAACCTATTAGTTTTGGAAACATTTTTCCCAACAATAAGCATGTCATCAACATACAATAACAAGATAACAAAGTCATCATTAGAAAAACTTTTAACAAAGACACAATGATCAGAAGTAGTCTTCTTGTAGCCTTGCTCACACATAAAAGACTCGAACTTCTTATATCACTGCCTTGGATCCTGCTTCATACCGTATAGACTTTTCCTTAGTCTACAAACATAATCTTCTTTGCCCTCAACAAGAAAACCATCAGGTTGCTTCATGTATATCTCTTCCTCTAAATTATCATGAAGGAAAGTTGTCTTCACATCCATATGCTCAACTTAAACTTAGCACAATTTTGATGGATGACATTTTCACCATAAGTGAGAAAATCTCATTGAAATTAACACCCTTTTTCTGTCTGAAACCTTTCACCACCAATTTGGTCTTGTACTTTGGAAATGTAGAATTGGCATCTTGTTTCACCTTGAAGATCCACATGTTTTCTAAAGTCCTTTTTCCCTTAGGCAATTTCACCAAGTCATAAGTGTGATTATCGTGCAAACATTTCATCTCATCTTGCATTACATCCAGCCATTGTTGTTTTTCATCGCTTTCCAAAGCCTCTTCAAAACACTCAGGTTTTCCACCGTCAATCAAGGTTATATACTCATCATGAGAATACCTTGTAGAAGGTTTTTTTGTCCTTTAGACCTCCTGAGTTGGGCTTGAGATGATTCAAGTATATCACCAAGATCATCGTCATGTTCCTCTTGAGAATCATCAATTGAAACCTCTACTCCACCTCCAACCTATTGATCATCAACATCACCATGTTGTTCATCATCTTGAGCTTCAGTTTCAACATTTTTCAGATTGTGAGCGGGCAACCTCATTTGATTACCATCAGTGAGATTACTATCTTTTTTGGATGTGGTCTTCTCTGCCTTATTAATGTCTTCGATGGTTTGGTCTTCCTTGAATTGTACATCGCAACTTCTAACAAACTGCTTCTCAACAGAATCATAAAACCTATAGCCAAATTCATCCTCACCATAGCCAATAAAGATGCACAACCTTGTCTTCGCATCCAACTTGGATCTTTCATCCCTTGGAATATGAACAAATGCCTTGCAATTGAAGACATGCAAATGATCATAGCTTACATTCTTGCCAAACCAAAATTTATTTGGCACTTCACTGTCCAAAATCACAGTAGGAGTTAGATTTATAACGTGAACCGCTGTGTATAGTGCCTCACCCTAAAAATTCTTAGGTAATTTAACATTTGAGAGCATACATCTCACCTTTTCAAGTAATGTCTTGTTCATCATTTCAGCTAACCATTCAATTGAGGAGTTTTAGGAGGAGTCTTCTCATGTGCTAGGGTTTTCAGTGGATTCTGACTCTATTGTTCCGCCTCTCTATTTACTTTGCAGCCCTCTCTCCACTAGGTTAAGTGAGACATGAGCTTCTCAATTTTTAAGCCTTTTCTCCACATAGGAAGGGAGTCCAATACCAAAGACTAAGATAATGAGAAAGATAAAGTATAACCAATGTCATCACATGAAAACAATAAGAGACAAAGTGCAATGTTTAAAAACAAAAATTAACCTTATAATCAAAAACCAACTTAGAAGAATAAAGTATTAAACGGAAAAAATAGGCACCAGAGTCGCGAAAGCAAAATTTTCATCATTGTTTGGAGTTCACCTTAGAGCCTCGTCATATTGGAGGGTCACATTGGAGCCTTGAGAACGTTGCTGAATGGAAACCAATCGATGAAGCGTAAACCCTAAACCTTAAACACAACCAAGGCATCAATGTGAGTGAAAGGAAGCCAAACTCACCTTATAGCCTCGTCGTCACCATTCTTATTGTCACTAGGTCACCTTGGAAGCTTGTTCAAAAGAATAGTGAAGAGTCAAATGAGTCTCGCATTATTTCTTTTATTTTTTAAATCTGTTTGATGTTAGATGGGTGAGTGGCCAAAGTTTTTAAAGTATTTGAGATCATTGGTGAAATGAGCCGCCGTTATTTGATGTTGGTTCTAAGGTGGGTTGACATCAATTTAAAAGAATGATAATTACAAAAATGACACAGGTTATTTGTAAGATTGGATCTTTGTTTGCCTAACATCGAATACCTTTTTCATACTAGTGAACTAATATTCACAAGTAAGATAAAACTAACATGTTTATTAAATATTAGAGATAAAAAAACATTTGTTATAAAATAAAGCTAATAATAGAGAGAGGTAGTAAAGGAGAGGAAAAATAGAGAATGAGGGAATGGGGAACAACTTTTTTATGTGTCTTATTATTGACAGGAAGAGCCCTATTTATAGATACAACATATAACTCATAAAGGATATAAATCAAATAGTTAATAAATATTTACATAAAGAGTAATGAATCATATGAGTATGAATAATATCAATCATATGAGTAATTGTATTAAATCAATAGACAACCATTAATTCATAACACTCTCACTTGGGTGTCCATTGATAAGAAAACGTGCCTCGTTGAAACCTTACCAGGAAAAATCCTTTGGGATAAAAACCTAGTGAGGGAAAAAGAGTACAACATTATGTATTTTTTAATACAATATTGTTCATCGCATATGCTATTTATCCCCCTCATATAAACTTACGTCATTAAGATGATGAAGTACAAACTTGTGAATCATTTGCTCAAAAGTTTTTCTTGGCAAAGACTTTATAAATAAGCTTGCCAAATTTTCACATGAATGAACCTTTTGGATATCTATATCATCCTTTCAATTCAACAATACCATTGTCTTCATATATGGTTGTTAATTCCATCTTTATCAGGGATAACCGCAAGTTTCTTGCACATGTTGAATTATAGACCTTAACCAAACATATTTACAACTTCCCTCATAATTTTGTATGATTAGACGATGTTGCTGCTATGGTTTGTTTCATATACCATCATGAAAAAATTGTGCTACCACATGTGAAAAATTATCCTATTTGTGATCAACCATTGTGACATTGTAAGGATATGTAAAATAACATGCTTGTGCATAAGCCATTGGAAGATTAACTCTGATAAGTAATGGTCTTGAAACCAATTTTAGACGTTTTAGTAATGATTCTGCATGTCTATTTTGAGTATGAACATGTGCTACTGGATGCTCAACTCCAATTCCAATTGATATACAATACTCATGAAAAGCATGAGATGTAATTTCACGAGTATTATCAAAACAAATTTCTTAATTGGATAATTTGGAAAGTGAGCTCTTAACTGTACTAGTAACTTTGCAAATACTTGATTGTGATTTGATAATAAATAAATATGTGACCATCTAGTTGATGCATCAATTAAAAGCATGAAATGATCCACAAGGTGGGTGTTTTGGACCATAAATATCACCTTATATTCATTCTGAAAATGAGATTTTCTCATTTCTAATTTTTCGATGATGTTCTTATTATCAACTTTCTTTTGTGAACATACAGTACATGAGAACTCATTGGTCTGAAGAAGTGTGTCCAAATGAGTTTTTAATTTTTTTTGCATCATAATAGATCCCTGATGACCCAACTGATCATGCCAAACAAGGAATTCATTTCTATTTGTAAGCTTCTGGCTTATAATGACATGTATCTCAATTGCATTAATATATGTGTAGTACATGCCATAAGAGAAGGCTGATAATTTCTCCAATACACATTTTTTATTTGACTCAATTCGAGTGATATAAAGAGATTCAATATCTCCTTCATTATTTGTCTCAATATGATATCCATTTAGACAAATATCCTTGAAACTTAATAAGTTTCTATTCAACTTCTTGGTAGAAGTATAATATCTCTTCTAGAGCCTTCAAATATATTTGTAGTACTATAAATAATACTAACATTAACATCTTGCATTACCAAACAAGAGAAAAATTTATTACTCTTGAAAATTGTACGAGTTGTTGCACTATCAATAAGACATATATCCCCATCATTGGTTTCAATGCTAACATTCATTCTTCATATAAACATAAATATCAATATTAGATATTATTATGTAATAGGAGAAGAAAAATATATATTTAGAGAATTTTATTGATTAAGACAAACTTATATGTAAGCAAGATGAAACATGAAACAAATATAAAGTATTGTCTTAAAATTAAGAACATAATGTGAAAAAATCTATTTTTTAACACTCCCATCACCAATGAAGTGATCAATGCTTCCATTTGGTTTAGCAAATAAAATAACAATATCAAGATGAGTATAATCCATATGGCCATAATCAGAATCACCATCTTCATAAGCAAAGTGTGTTTCTATGTTCTTCTCCTTATATTTTAAGATTCTTTGATGTACGACAAATACAACTCACATAACCTTTACCACCGACATGATAACTTATAGTCGAGCTGAAACTTCTAACACATTTTCCTCACACCGAGGTATATACATCTTGTGCGTAAGATTAAATATTAATGGATGGTCTGATAGCGGGTCGTTAACGGGTGAAATTATATGCCTAACAAACACAAATATCGTTAGGATAGGCTTTAAATAATGGCTCTGATACCATGTTAAGAAGTGGACTTTAAGCCTAACTCAACCTCACAAAATTGGATTCTAAGGTGAGGTTTGCACTACATTTTTCTTTTCCTTATCTCACATTATTGCTCCACTTTTGGTGGTAAAATGTGTCTTTGAAATTCCTTTATAACCATGTCCATAATCAATATCACGATCATGAAAATATAAATCAAATGTGGCTGCATTCACTTTTCGGAATGGAGCAGAACCAACTAGATAGGTTTCATGATTTTCTATCAAAAGTTCATTGCTTTGTTCAGCTATACAAAGACATGAAATAAATTCAGAATATTTGTGAAATCTCTTTTCACAACATTGTTGTCATAAAAGCAAATTAGTTGCTCAAATGCTTTCTTTCTTTATTTAATGGTATCTCCAAGATCTATTGCATCTAAATGTATTTCAACATTTAATATCCAATATAAGTAATTGTTCCTCGTAATATCAAGGGTCACAAATTCAAAATTTGTAAGGTTTGACATGTTTAGGATTAACACATAAAATAATAGTAATAATAATCATAATAATAATAATAATCATTACAATAAAAAAGAATAATAATAATCAGACAGAGATATGAAGATTGATAAAGTCAAACCATACTTATGACAAAAATAACAATATAAGAAAAAATTGTAAACAAAGAAAGGATTAGGAAGAGTCTGAATTAAGACGTGTAGAACATTGTCTTTAGAGAGAAAAAACTTTCACTAGCCCTTAGTTGGTTGGAGTATGGTGCTGATAAGTGTTATAAAATAAAGCTAATAATAGAGAAGAAGTGAAAGAGAGGAATAGAGAATGAGAAAATGATGAACAACTTTTCTATATATCTTATTACTAATAGGAAGAGTCCTATTTATAGATACAACATACAATTCATAAAAAATATAAATCAAATAATTAATAAATATTTACATAAAAGATAATAAATCATATGAGGTAGTTGCTCCAAATTGGGGGAGACATCAATGTTAGAAATGAGTGAAGTGGGCCCGAATTTACTTAAAACTTTTTGGTACGTACGTTTAATGAAAGCTATCGAAGCCCGTTTGCCAGGCACTTGTGAGATCCATGAATACCAAGGCCCACTTCAGCGACGTGTTTCTTTGCCCACCATTTCCAATGAATCATGATCGACGTGGCATAATTTCAGCGACAAAGATTTTTCTCCCAGCTTATCAGATTTTGAGAAGTTGTTTTGGGTAGAAAAAGTTTCCTTTCATTCACTTGAATTAGTGCGTGGGTCTTGCGTTTGTATGGCCTATTAACAATGCCTTTATATGGTAATATTAACTTTTAGTAACTTTCTCCACAAAATTGGATTGATCACTGAGTTAAGTGGTGGTTGAGTGGTGGTTGAGTTAAGGGAGTATATTAATTATTGGATCTAGAGTACATATACTCTATTGATAGGGTTAGTAATTAGTGGTCCATTACTTGAAATAAGAGGGATTCAGATTTGACACTTCATGTGGGTTTTGTTTGGGTGATCATTAAATAATTAAGATATTTGAGGTCAATTTATTTATGAGGAGATAGGTGAAGAATTTATTTATGGTGGTCCTTTCAGAAGGTAAATTCATTTTTTTTTTTATTTTTCAACTCAGGCAAAATATATATATATATATATATATATATATATATATATATATATATATATATATATATTAAGCTACATTTTGATTTTGATAATTGGCTGTACTTATTAGCACGAAATTATAGAGTTATTTTTTCTTTCTAAAATTAAAGTAAAAGTAAAGATCATTAAGGACAAATAATTAGATTAAAGTTGACAAAAAATCTTGTGTTAATATAGCTGTTGAAACAAAATAAATTTAACTCGTAAATAAAGTGATCTTAAAATAGATTTTTATTTTGTGAATCATTTGAGCAAGACGAAGACACTCCTTCCAATATAGGAATAAGTGTAAAAAATATTTTTGTTAGGTATAACATAAACTTAAATATTATATGCCTTTATTGTGTGATTTTCAATGTCGTACTTTCTAATACCCTAATTTTTCATCTTTCTATGTTTTATAACTACATTAATAACCTTATTTTAAATTAAAAAATGTCACAACTTGAATAAAGAAAAAAAAAAAGCAATGTCTTATATTCAAAACTTATTGATAAATTGGTAGAATTAAGAATGAAATTAAACTCTAAGAGTTTCCTATTATTTTAAATTTTGCTCATTTCTCATTCTTTGTTGTTGTGCATCGTCACTTGAATCATCTCTTACTCCATGTAACATAAAAATACATTAAAGAGATATGGCAGTAAAAATGAAAGAAAAATACAAACAAAAATGAAAAGGTAAGCTAACATAGCAAAGTCAAAACATTTTCTTAAAAAAAAAAAAATAAAACTCACAATTTGATTAAGTTTCAAGGCCTTTTGAAAATAAATAACACTTTTCCCAATAATCATTTCCTTTAACAAATCAATAAAACAAATACATAAACAGAAAAAATATTTTCACACAAATACGGACACATTGCCCTTAAAGAGTAGCCTTCCTTGCCAAAATTAAAACAATTGCCCCAACTGGCATCCTGCCTGGCTATGATAGAACTAAACACTCCTAAATATATCGCCTTTACAGGGAAACCTCTCTGATTATGGTGAAACAAAACGCTCTCAAAGTGCTTCCTAGCCAAAAGTGGACACATCTCCCTCGGAGGGAAGCCTCCTCGACTATGGTGGAACTAATTACAAATACATATTCACAAATAACAAAAATTTCCCACCTTCACCAAACCCCATTTTGATCCATGCACTCAAATAATCATGCAATTTCATAAAACCTCATTCTCATAACTTTAAACAATGATTTGAAAATACTCATCAAACCTTCAAACATTATTGTTCTTAAGCTAAAAACACATGATTCAAGTAAAACTCTTTTCAATATCAAAGAATAATAACAATGACAATTATCAATTCAAAAATAAAAACTCAATTAACCTTTTTTGCAACAAATAAAATCAAGCCCTCCAATCCATAATTTCCACAACCAAAAATAAATTAAATATTTTTAATAAAACCATCGAAGCTCACTTTCTAGAGTCAAAATCCCATTATACAAGGCTTGTTAACTTCTCTTATCTAGATTTAGTATGTAAACCTTCAAAGTTTCTCCCTATGTCACATTCTTTCTCACCAAGTGTAACACTTTCTCATTTAATATGTATATTTATAAACTTCAATCTCATCCTTAAAACCCTATATACACATTTTATGTGATCTTTCTAATTACCACAAAATATCAGATGTATCTTTTCCTACCTTTCTGTTTCTATCTTTTAGAAAATCTTTTAAATAAAAATAAAAATAAACCGTTATCACCTCATTTATTTATTTTTCCTAATTTTTATAATTTTACATGACCTTACATTCCCTTCATCAAATAAAAATTTCCTTTCTCGAAAATTGACTTACCAAAAAATAAAAGAGGTATTTTGGTTCATATGTTTCATTCCCTCATCGATACACAAGAAATTTCTCAGGACAATTCAAACATGCATATTCAAAATTTCATAAGTTTATATAAATTTCTCACAACATACAATATTATATGTCCTTGACAATGCACAACTAACACATAGTAATCTCACTGATGGAGCTTGGTGGAGACATGAAGCTCCAAGTGCAGCGGAAATGATGGAGGAAGCATGGAAGAGTGGAAGGCAAGTTTGTGGGCTCTTGCTTGCAATGGATAGGTGAAAGGGTGAGTGATTTAGAGGTAGCTCTAGCTTAGGAAGGGGGCTATTGGTAAAGAGAGTAAGCTCTCTAAAAGATGACTCTCAAGTGGCAATAGTGAGGAGTGTTCTCAACTCAAAGTGTCTATTGCACAAAAATTCAAGAGTGAGTACAATGCTGAAAAATTAAGGCTTTTATACTCAAGCCATTACACATGAGGAATCTCGGCCCTTGGATGAGAAGGAGAAAGCATCTTGGCCTTTGATGCTAGCTTGGAGAAGAAGGCTTGATCTTGGCCGTGAGATCCTAGCTTGAAAAGGAAGCTAAGTCTCCTAGCCCTTGATGCGTGAGGTGTAGGAAGGAATGGTGACTTCCACTTAGTCCACCTTGGACCTTTGGTAGCTCATGGAAAAATCTCCTATTGGGCTTAGTCAAGCTCAATTTATCAATTCAACTACACATTGTTTGACTTATTATTCTAGAAAACAAGGCCTAAACAATGGGCCAATCTTATTGTTATTTTACTGCTCTTTGATACACCTCTTCAAATCTTCACATCTTCTTTGGCCCATGTGAAGAGTGTGAGAAGCGCATGTGGGTTTGGGCCATCTGGGATGAAGCCCAATTGGATCTTTTTGAGCATGCCCCTTGTTATTGGGCCTCTTGATGGGCTTAGGCTTGAAGGTGCATGTGGACCATGGATTGGGCCTAGGCGTTGGCCCAAGCTATAAGCCTTGTTGGGATCACATCACTCACTCCCCACAATTTTCCTAGGACCTAACTACTACCAAACTGTAACACCTTAATTTTTCACATTTCTAAGTTTTATAGCAACATGAATAATCCTATTTCAAATAGATACTTTAAAAAAATGTCACCACTTTATTAATGGGAATAAATAAAAATAAACAATGTTTTACACTCAAAACTTATTGATAAATTAGTAAAATTAATAATGAAATTAAACTCTAAGAATTTCCCATTATTTTGTAATGTTGCCAAACTCTCATTCTTCATTGTTGTGCATCTTCACTAGAATCATCCTTTGCTCTTGTGTGATATAAAAATACATTACACGATCATCGCAGTAAAAATAAAAGAACAACACAAATAAAAATGGAAAGGTAAGCTAACATAACATAGCTATTAGCACTTTATTTTTGTCTCTTCTCCTTTAATAAAATTTTCTTTTTAGTTTTCTTTAATATCTAATTTCATAGAATTAGAATAGATTTTAGTTTTAGGCAAAAAATTAGAGTTTATAAACAATTTTGTTAAAATTGTGTTCTTAAATGCTTTTTCTTTAGGAAAATAAAAATAAAAATATAAAGCCCATTGTGTTTTGCTTAATTAGGCTTCTTCTTTGCGAATTTTGAATTTGACTTTACTCTAATTATTGATATTTTCATAAATACTCTTGGAAAAAGGGGTTGACTTTTGAATGAACTTCCTTGACCTATTTGTGCCACCCATGTTGAATCAAGCTGCTAAATGAAGTGGACCTTGGGTTCATGAAGGTTTGGACTGGTTACAGTTCAAAGTTCAAATTGGAAGTCATGTTGTGGATCTGAGCAATGGGGTTAGGTCCAAATATTCTCTTTTCCTTTTTAGATTCCCCAACTATTATAAAGGGGATAGGTAGGGTCTCCGAGTTTAGTTTTTTCTTCTTCATGTAGAGACATTATTCTTCTTCTTTTTCTTCTTAGAGTAGTTATAGAGAGTTCAAGCTAGCATAGTAGGGTGCTCCTAATTCTTTGAGTGCAAAGTAGTCGTTGCAAACAAAGTGTTATTATTGTACAATGAGGATTGTGTGAAGGTCTCTCGTGAGTACAAAGTGATCGCAAAAGCATTTTAGTTATCTTCTTATACTATTCACCTTTGAACTCAATACAATATTTTTTGCTATCAATCTTATTTCAATTTTGCGGTTTAATATTTTCTTGTCGTTAATTCTTGCTTCTTTTATCTTCTTGCATTGTATGTTTATGTTTGTTGCCAAATTCATGTTCTTTTTTTATCATTTTACAATTCTATAGTTATCTCTGATTTTTCTATTGAAGTCTTGCTTTAAATTTTCTTTTTATTTTTGTAAGTGGTTTAACTGATGTCCCTTAATGATGGATGCTTAGAAGCTCCGGCGTCCAATTGGTGCCAATACAAACTAAAAGAAAAAAAATATAACTTTTGATGTTTGTCACAACACAATAACTAACATCATCAGATGTTGGACTATGCCATAGCCAACGTCCTTTGACGTTAGCTATTACAACGTCAAACGTCAAAAGCTGCTATTCTTTTTTAAGTTTTGTCTGTATTTACAGTTTTCCTAAACTTGAAAAGAAATTTTTTTTTTCAACACAGTTGGAGTAGATACGCTGCCCACTTCTGTCTTAGTTTCTTGATAGTGACATCCATTAAAGGTGATGAATTCTTGAACTGTTGAAAAAATAATACAACTTCATTATGTATGGATATCAATGTCTAAAATTTGATGTGATTTATAATATGTGAAAGATATATATATATATATATATATATATATATATATATATATATATATATA
>Ga0214543_1009637_pt1 | contig 14871 bp, 14 predicted proteins | sample CNSS2metaG_FD_160094 | JGI IMG/M metagenome (GOLD analysis project Ga0214543, IMG submission 160094) | Root nodule microbial communities from cowpea collected in UCLA plant growth center, Los Angeles, California, USA - CNSS2 | ecosystem: Host-associated > Plants > Roots > Nodule | place: USA...
GAAAATATATTGTAAATAAATATATATATATATATATATATATATATATATATATATATATATATATATATATATATAATTGAAGTATTAGATATGTGGTTGTGCAATTAAGTCGAATTGAGGTATGTGAATGTGTATTGAGGTATTTGGATGTATGCGTGCATGATCTAACATCTGGACATCATTTTGGACCCTTAAACCAGAAGTTTTCACGCTACTGGTGTAGCACCTAGCGGTACTGAATGGACCGCTAGGTGATAGGTGAACCAGGTAAAGCCCTATTATGAATAATCAACTATTAATACACTAATTGAATGTTCTACAAACATTATTCGATGTGTATTATTTTTATGATGCCTTTAATTTTCTTTGCAAATTTTAGATTATAAGTTTAATGATACATGATTAACAATTTCACTTGTTTATCATTTCTCATATTTTTAATTTCACTTAGTTTACAATGACATCTAAATGTCCATTTAATCCTGATGAGGGGAAGGAGATAGCGAAAATTAAAGTTAAGAGGGCGTCAAAAAAGGCACAATATGTTTTGAGGATTCCTACCACTGTTACATCCATATCCATTCCACCCCTCCTACTAGCACAAAAAGTGAACCCATACATGCTCCCTCCCCAACTCTTGTACCGATGCCATCACCATCCCCATCCATACCTTTTATGGCCCACACCACCCCCCTCCTATGGTACACACACCACCCCCTCCTATGGTGGAGACACCACCCCCTCATGTGGTACCCACACCACCCCCTCTTATGGTACCCACCACACTACCTCTCTTTCATCTATAACAACCTTATCCCTCATTGTCTAGTGCTTTACAAAATATTGATATACCTTTCCCATCATCAGTCCCTTCTCCTAATATTATTGGCATGTCAGATATTGTTGATGCAGTTGCTGATGTTGACCCTCCTCTTCATGAGAGACCGATGATTAAACCGTTTAATTGAGGGTAATACTTTCTATCAAGTTAAAAATTAATTTGTTATACACGTCCTGTTTTTTAACTTGGGTTCTTATGAATGACTTTTCTTCAATGAATATGTAGGTTTCTTCCTTCTAGAGTTGCTTCCCAGGCCATCACACAGTCTATTAAGAAACAATGTTTGACAGCTTGGCCATCGTAGGGAGCAATACCTCCAAAAGACAAAGATCAGTTTTGGCAACGTTTTAAGGTAGCACGTCATCAAACTTATTGTTTTTTCCCTACTCTATATGTTAATATTGAAATGCAAGTTCATTATTATTGATGATTTGCACTTTATTCATTGTCATAGAGGAAGTGGAAACCAGAGCATGAAGCAAAAATTCATAAAAATTTTCACAATAAAGCATCTCATAGACTATCTGAGATGTTTAGAGAGGCTAGGATTACAAGTCAACGCCCTTACTGGCTTGGGGATGATGTGTGGAATAATTTGCTGGCACATTGGAATTCTCCTCCATACCGCAACAAGTGTGTTACAGCCCAAAGGAACTGAGGTTCCGAAAAGGGTGGGAGCCTACACACAGGTGGTTCCATAACCTCTCATGAGCATGTCATTTGAATGGTAAAAAACCTTCATTCTTAAGTAATTCAAATTGTATAATCAATTTTAAAATTTCCGTTTATGTATATAACCGCTTCTTTTGTTACATACAAAGGACCTGGGACGAGTTGCTCATATTGATGAGGTATTTCAACAAACTCATCTGCACAAAGGAACTGACTAATTTGTTGATGAAAGATCTCGGAGGACATATGTAAGCAAATACTTTAATTTTATTATAAAAAAGCTTTAATTTGTATCATATTTAAATAATTTCCCATATTTTTTAATAAGAAAAAATTGAAAATAGACTTTCACAGGTCAGATCTGAACAAGGCTCATGTGTTGGTGGATCACAAGAGAATACCATTGATGAACCTGCTGCAGATGATATATGATTAGGACAAAGTGTTGGGTTGAGGTTGTCGGTGGAAAAAATAAAGGAAGAATATACGGACCACGACAACTTGTAGGTGGAAGTAGTAGCTGATAAAGGTCGTACCCCACCAAATTAAAACACTTAAAATGCAGTATGTGACAGTTGAACCAAGTCGTCTCCCAACGACCAATGTTCTTGTTCAAAGCCTCAATTTCCATATGAACACAACACAATAACACAGGGGGAGTTTGACAGATTCCGATTCACAACAAAATTCAATTCGTAGATAAATTTAACAGTTATATGAAAACACAATGATTCCTTGATTCAATTGAAAGTCCACCAATCATAGATTATCAAATAAATTGTTCTATTTGAATTTGCTCTCATGAATACTAATTAATCAACTAAGCGAAAATTACCATGGATTCATTGTCATTAAGCGCAACAAATTTCAGGCAGTTAACACCCACAGATTGAAGCAAGCTATGACAGAACTCATAAACATTAAGCATGAATACGAGCCATTAATGTGCACACACGAATTTGAGATTAAGCATGCATCAAAAACGTGTTTATCATCTAAACACAACTTGAAACAGAGACAATTTCAAATGGAACCCCAAAAACAACCAACAATCTCATGGTTTCATTTCAATTTCGTCAAGGAATCAATGTAATAGGGTTAAATAGACATCAAAATGGAACAATCAAGCACTTCAAATCTGAAACAGAACATCAAAAATCAAAAACCCTAACTTATGAATTCTTAAAACGCAAATCAAGAGCAAAAAAGAGATTTCAAAGCTTCAATGGAATGTAAAACGGTGTTGTGATATATAAATACGAAAACCGCATCAACGGGTGTTGTTCCAAGTCAATAAAATCAATAAAATGAGCTGCCCAATATACCAAATGCATTCAAAACGTAAATCCCACATTGGGTGCTGTCAAATGTGCATAAAAATGGTAAAAACTAGGCAAAAACATGAAAAATCGCTAGGAGCACCTCCATGGAAGCTTGGAGAACGAAAATGGAGATTGGAGAGAATGTAGAAGAGAAGAATGCGGCTGTTGCATGAAGGAGAAGACCTAATTTCGTGGTCACATCAAATCTGTAACTCATATTTTCAAAATTGCCACTCTGCCACTCAGAATTACAAAAATACCACTACTGGGCCTCTAATGTTGGCCCATTAACTCAGATGACGTGGAAATGATGTGGCGATGATGTGGCGACTCTCTTCAACTGAATATTGATGTCCAAGCTCCAATATTGCTTCACCCAAATACCTAAAAATAATTAAAAATGAAAATTAGGCCAAATAATGTGAAATTAGCCCAAATTCGGAACAGTGGCCCAATAAAGCCCAGCAGATGAAAACACACTAAAAATGAACAATTAAGCACTAAACAACTGTCAAATGGGTACACAAAGGCTAGTAGAATGAAGGAAAATAATGACTCATCAATAGCCTCAAGCCCCAATCTTCTGCATCCAATTCTAGTGCTGAAGAAATTACCTACCTCAAACAACGACTACAAGGACCTGATCAAAAGCTAAAAGTAACTAATCAACAATTGCAAGAAAATGATCAAGCTTATGAAGAATTGAAAGGTCAATTTTATTCGTTACAAAATATACTCCTTACATTGCTACCTCTTGATCAACAAGTCCTCTGACAGGCTGTATCCAACCTGACACAATCTCAGCAACAACCTTCACCTGCCCAGCCTACAAAAGTCCAACTAAGCACATAACAGCCCAACCAAGTGCAACCTAACCCAGTTCCAGACCCTGAAGACCCTTCTGATTCTGATGACTATGTAGATTATTAGGGTTATGAGTTATGACATTTATGTTTAAAATTAGTGTACTTTGGATATTGTCTCTGACTAATACATTTATATTTGATTATTTATATTGAATTTAGAAGTTTATTATTGGATATCTTGTATGAATTTATGTAATTGCCAAGTCTATGTGTGGTTTGTAATGTTTATATAGGTCTAATTATGTTAAATTGGCAGGTCTGATTGTGTTTGACTCTATGTGGTAAAGTAGATGTTAAAATTGATTCTGCAGCCACAACTTATTTTATCGAAGAATTTACCGATGCATATATCTATCGATAATGGTGCAGGGAAATTACCGACAGATATATTTGTCAGTAAACTGAACAAAATAACACGTTAATGAGAGCATTTTCGAAGGATTTACCGATGGACCAGTCCTTCAATAACCTTTATTGACGGATGTGGACTGTCGATAATTACAGATGGATATCAACCATCGATAATTACCACGAAATATGTCATCGGTAATTACCGACAAGCAAAGATCCATCGATAAATATTAGAGAATAATCTTTTATCGATGAATTTTAGCCTGTCGAAATTTTGTCTATAAAATTATATTACTGACGAATGTTGTTCTTTACAGACGAAATATGACCGTCAGTAATCAGTGTTTTTTTGTAATGAGTTAGAAAAGTTATTAACTAATATTGAAGAAAAAGAAATCCAGAAGCTAATAATAAAAAATAGTAAATTACATAAAGTCATATATATATTGTGTGTAATGTACATTCTAGTAGAGTAAGGATTAAATCATCGAAAAAAATAAGCTGTTTATTTTCAATTAAACAAGAAAACGGCGTAAGAGCAAACATTCAAATTTTGGGCCGTACGCAATTTGACTGCGCATTTCCAGTTAAGTACAAGCAATACGGCTGCAGCGTGTACGGCCTATGAGCAACCGCCGATCTCTCTTTCTTCATCGTTATTCATACTCAAAGCTATAAAACATGACTCCTTCAAATTAAACCATGGACTATATACGAAGTAACAAATACTTTCGAGTAAATTACACTCCATTTTCCTTAGTTATTTTTTAGATTACATTTTCACTTTCTATTATTTTCACCATTACTATAATTTTTCATATGGAAATACATACGCAATGTATTTAAAATTTAAGAATATATATATATATATATATATATATATATATATATATATATATATATATATATATATATATATATATATATATATATAAAAGGGGGATAAATGAAAGAATACTATTGTTTTAAAAATAATAAGAGGTTCACGTAATTTAGTATAGTTCGAGAACTTCCTGTGTCTATGTAATTTAGTGAATAATATATTTCCAAGATTCAACTCATTGTATGCGCTATCTATGCCTTTGATTATACTACACAAAGTAATGATTTTAATTATTTGTATTATGCATTGTTGATAATGTCATGTTTGATTTTAAAAGGTTGAAATTTTGTTAAGTTAATTAAACCCTTTTAATTAAGCAAAAAGGCACTGGCTTATCCCATGCATACTCATTCACAATCTTATCTTACAAAGAGGATTTATCAACATTTTATTCATGAAAGCAATCACATCCATTAAGCTCAAACTCATCTTTTAACTTTGTTGCTAAGATTATGCATTCAATGTATATAAATGACTTGTGTTATATGAAAGCAAATGCTAAATTAAGAACCAGTGATAAGTTAAATTAATTTATAAATACACCAATTTAAAGAAGTCTCCTAAAAACTTATAAATTTTTAATTTAACTTGAACATAAATGAATTCTTTTACAGTTTTTTTTTTTATCTTAAAATAAGTTGTTCTTCAACGTACCTTTCTATATATAACTACATATCTCAGTTCATTTGAAGTATCAAGAAGCACAAACACGAAACTGCGACTGAGATTCTTAGAGAGCATTTTCCACGAACATATACCTAGAGATTAATAGAAAATGATTCGTGTTCTTGAAACTACATTGTTGGCTATTTCATGTATCTTATGCAGTGTTTTATTAGGGTTTTCCGATGCAGCTCCAACCCCTAGATACAATGTGGTGAAGTTTGGGGCAAAAGCAGATGGCAAAAGTGACTGCACTGAAGCATTCATAAAAGCTTGGCAATCAGCATGTGCTAATCCCAACCCTGCCACTATTTACGTGCCTAAAGGGAGGTACTTGCTGAGAAACACCAACTTCCGAGGTCCATGCAAGAGGAAGGTAACATTCCTCATAGATGGGACTCTTGTGGCTCCTGAAGATTACAACGCGCTAGGAAATTCTGGATTCTGGATTTTATTCAATCATGTGGAGAATCTAGTTGTTTCTGGTGGAAAATTAGATGGTAAAGGTGCTGCTTTCTGGAATTGTCGGAGATCTGGAAAAAATTGCCCTCCTGGAGCAAGAGTACGTTTAAGGCTTAATCTTTTTTTTTTTTTTTGTTATTTCTTTACCTATCAGTTAAACTCGTTCATATTATTAGTTTTTAAAATAATAAAATAATAAAAAGAGTTGTATAAAATAATTGCAGTCAATGACATTCAACTGGGTGAATAACTTGGTGGTTAGTGGGTTAACTTCAGTGAACAGCCAACTAAGCCACCTTGTAATCAACACATGCAACAATGTTGTCGTGAAAAATGTAAGGCTTATTGCGCCTGACCAGAGCCCTAACACCGACGGCATTCACGTTGAACGCTCAACTGGGGTTACCATTAATGGATGTACCTTACAAACTGGTGATGACTGCATTTCCATTGGTGATGCCACCTACAACCTCTTCATCTCCAACATAAAATGTGGCCCTGGCCATGGCGTAAGGTACCATCAACATCATCATCATATTCATATGCATTACTCATATTGAATTTTGGATTCAAAGTCAAACCGAATAAAACTGTTTATTATATTTAAGGTTTAATGACCTCAAACATACATAGGTACATCTTTAAATATTATTTTTGTGGTTTGATTGTATTTTATTTGTAATATATTTATACAATTTAAAATAACGTAAGAACTTGTATTGTAATCTATATATAATATATATATAATTATACAATTTGTTCATGAATATAAGAGGAAGTTGAAATTTGTAATATATATACAAATATTTAAAAGTAATTCGATGCATGTTTCCCTATGATAATTTTCATTATAAACTAAAGAAATTCAGAAAAATTATAACTTTTTCATAAAACCATTTTACTAACTAGTAATCTGAGTGTACATGTTTGAACCAGCATTGGAAGTTTAGGGCAAAAGGTGGACGAAAAAGGAGTAGAAAATGTGACTCTAACAAACGCCATCTTCTCTGGATCGGATAATGGGGTGAGGATAAAGACATGGGCAAGACCGAGCAATGGGTTCGTTAGGAATGTTGTCTTCCAAAATATCGTAATGGACAGAGTTCAGAATCCCATCATAATAGATCAGAATTACTGCCCCAATAATCAAGGTTGTCCTGGTCAGGTAATAAAAAATAATTAATCCAAACCAACACCGTCATGTGTTTTCGATCTTTCAATGGGAAATTAAAATTTTAATGAATTAATTCAAATTCAAATTTACTGGTATACATCCATGCCAATTTTTCTGTTGGGATAACAAATATGTTATATTTTACAGACTTCAGGAATTAAGATCAGTCAAATTACATATTTGAACATAAATGGAACTTCAGCAACACCAGAAGCAGTAACTTTTGATTGCAGCCCGAGTAATCCATGTCGAGGGATCAAATTTCAGGATATAAACCTAACCTACAAGAACATGGCTGCAACTTCATCGTGTAAAAACATTGAGGGGACGAGCAGTGGAACACTTGTGCCAGAAAGTTGTCTATAATATTAGTAAATTGAATTGTATAAATGTGTATATACCAAGTCTCTATCTATGCTTCGAGATGAAGGGATATGCTTTGCTGGTATTGTTTAATGGTTTACATGATTGTGTAAAGGTCAATTAATCCTGCTCAAACTTTTGTCTTTCAAAAAGTTTTGGAGGACACTCTATGTTTATAACAAAATGTATTTCAACTGCGTTCTATATTTCTATTCTTCCCCCACCCGATGTTAATGGTCTAAGTAAGAGAAAGATTCATTGACCAAAATGGATGGGATTTTGTGACTTACTAAGAGTGTTGTCGGGTCTTCTGAATTTAATGTTTTAGTTGTGAACTTTCTCTATGTTTTAGTGAGCATTATTTTGGTCCATACTATGGTTATCGAATCGAGATTTTGGTATCGTGAATAATTTTGTGAATTTTTTTAAATCGTGAATGGAATCTTGTTATTGTTATGAATAGTAAGATTTAAGATAAATAAAATATTATATATATTTAAGTAAAAATAAATGATATGATAAAAAAGACATTAAAAATATCATATATTATAACTAAGTCAAGATCTCCAATTTAAATATTACATCTTAATTTTATTTTTCATTCATCATCTCCAATATCAATGTCACTTACATCATCTTCTTCATCTAATATAACATTTTGTGGTAACTCATCTCCCTCAACTTCTTCAACCATCTCTTCAATTTCATCATCATTTGTTGGTGTAGTAGATTTTCACTTTTTGTTTAAGTTTCTTGGACCCTTCTTCCTTTTCTTGCTTGGAGCTCCCTCTTCAAGACTAAAAGATTCATGTATTTCCATCCATGAAACATCGTTTGGTAGACAAGGATCCTCTTTTTCAGTAATCCACTCATCATCTGATTCAATATTAAATAGACATATAGGATTATAAGTATATCTTTCTCTTCTCTAACCTTTTATCTCATCTCAAGTTGAAGATTATATTTAACAAAGACAAAGAATTTAATTTTTGTTGTTCCAAGCGATTTCTTCTTTTAGTATGGACTTGATCAAATATACTCTAGTTTCTTTCACAACTAGTAACACTACAAGTGAGTCTTAAAATCCTTATTGCTAGATTTTGCAACTCTTTACCCTTAAAATCATAACTTTCCCACCTAAGAAATGTAATGTTAAACAAAAAACTAACATTTATAATTGTGAAATTATGTTCTTAATAAAATTTTGAAAAAAAATTAAAATTTATACCAGGTTTCTTCTTATCCCTAGTCAATTGTCATGCTTCTTCCAAATAATCATTGCGCTTTCTTAAATCTATCAAGTTGTTGATGTTTAAATAATTAAAGAAATAATTATTTAATAAATGCGAGTAGTGGGAGCTTTTATGATATTTAATGCGGATTGTTATGATGTGGAAAAGTACTAACTTAAATGGTTAAGAGTACTTAGTTTTGTTGAGAAAACTTGGGTTTGACTCCTATGTATGTCAATTATATTTTATTTTAATAAGTTTATTATTTTAATGTTATATTTGATCATGAGGAGTGATTATAAATTCCTAGATTTATGGAAATTATCATAAAACATGAATTGGTTGAATGGTTGCGCATTGGCTTTGGAATTGTGTGGTTGTGTTCGAAACTTGGCTTACATGAAATAGGGCTCCTTTTTGTTTATTTGAGTATAATATACCGTGCCTTGTTTTGACCAAAATTGCATGAAGTCCCCTTTATTTACGTTGCTTTTCGTAGGTTTCTGGGTTTCCGCCCAGAAATCGCCTGGTAGTCATGAGTGTGTTGCCAAGCGATGCATCAATTTTGCACAGATTTCTGGGTTCTGTTATAAATCGCAATGAACTATCGTTAGGCGGTGCGATGTTGTTCTGGACTGTTTTTGGTGTTGTATGATGCAGGAGTCATTGCGACTTCTGGAATTGGTTGTTGTATCTTGTGTGTGATTATTAATGCTACAAATTGAATGGAATTAGGTTGTATGATAAATCTTTGGAGCAAGGGTGAGTGGGTGATCATTAGATTATGAGAGATCTTGAAAGAGGTTAATTAGGATCCTGATTTCAGTGTATAATTGTCATTAATCGTAGTAGTGTTTTGTGTATTGTACTTCCTAGATTTCTTGTGAATTCGGCCTAATCGTATGGTGGGTCAGTGTAGCGGAAGATTGGGGAATTTTGCACAAAAAAGGAAACTGGGAATTTTCCCAAAACCTAATAGCGCTAAATTTCTAGTTTTTGCGTTCTAGTTGGGCTAGACGCGAGGGTTGAGTTTTAGGGAGTATTAATATAAATTTAGGTGGACGAGATTAGTGTATTAGACCTTGGTGTTTGGAATGAGTTAATGGAGAGTACATTATAGTATGCTTTCGTTGATGTGTAGTTGGAAATTGATGTGGGGATTGTAATTAATGAGAGAGAAAGGATAATTTTTATTGAGATTGTAGGTGCTGGAAAACATTGTGTTCTTTAGGTATGGACTCTTGGGAAGTGGGATAACCATACAATAGTGAGTTAAGGTACCAACCATAATTGTGTAGCTTGAATTGAGAGATAGGTTGATAGAGGACTATCTCCTAAACTTCAAGTGGTACAAATTTAAGGACAAATTCTCTTCAAGAAGGAGGGAATGATAGAGGAGTATCCCAAGATTCCATACAAGAAGAACTTGAAGATGAACCTTTACAATTTAAAGACCTATGACAAGGGCAAGGAGCAAGAGATTGAAAGATCAAAACTATTCAAGGCTCCTGATGCTACAAGCAATCTGAAATTCAAAGAATATGAAGATCATGGTCTGAAGCACATTTGAAGGATAATTTTTAGGAAAATTAGTTTATGTTTTTAGACTTTGGGTTTCCTCTTAGAAATTAGTTATGTTCTATATTTTTGGGCTTTGGACTTTCTTTTATAAATTAGTTTATGTTTTTATGTTTTGGGCTTGGGCTTTCTTGTAGGGTTCTTAAGTTTTCTTAAACTTGTGTGCCTATATATAGAGTACCAAAAACAATGTAGACACTTTTAGTCATATATTGAATTTGATTTCATTAAAGAGAGGATTCTCTTTGTTCTTGGCTTAGGCCTCCAGTTCTTATCAAAGATTAACATCTTTGTAGCGAATCTTCACTTGACTTATCAATCTACTAGATTGTGGAGTCCTCCATCTCTGTCTTATTCCACATTTTTCTCTGATTTATTCGTGTTGTGCCTCTTGAGGATTCAAATTCAGAAACGATCATACTCTTTCCTGGATAGGATCGTATCATAGGTGAGGGGAAGGTTTAGAACTATGGCAGTGTGATATAAACAGTTTGATTGATGATGAGATACTGGATGGTGTGTCATATCCGTAAGTTTGACTACGTCATTGTGTAAAGCTAGAGTGCTTGGTGAATAATATAAGTTCAATAGATGAATTTTGTATGTGAGTTTAAGTAATGAAAGCATGTGTGTGAGATGGCACTGTATATGGAATGAGGTACTGATTTATGGATAAGTGTTATGGTTTTGAGGGAACTTTAGAGTGGAATATGGTCTATTTTAGGTGCTAAGAATAGAAGTAGGTACGCTACTAATATAGTGCCTGACGACGCATGGTGTTCACCAGGTGCTAGGACTAGCAGGGTATCACTCCAACATGTTGCACCTAGCGGGGACATGTGAACCGCCAGGCAATAGACCCTAATACAGTGGGTCTGAGTGCAGCTTTTCTTGTTTTCGTTATCATACTGTGATGTGAGATTTGGATCAGGATATGCTATGTCATGAGCGTGTAGGTTCATGGCTAGTGATGAACACGTGATGATATGAGCGGGGAGATTCATATCCTGATGCTTTTGTGTGGAGATACGAGTAGGGAGGTTCATATGTTTCGTGCTTACACTTGAGAGTTGCTACAAGCAGGGAGGTTCGTAACTGATGGATCACGTGTGTTGGACTACGGGCGGGGAGGTCCGTAGAGTTGGACTTTGAGCGGGGAGGTTCGTAGAGGCAGGACCACGAATAGGCAGGTTCGTGGAAGCATCATATATCCTGAGTCCATGGTCAATTATTTGTGTGACTTGAAGGTTGAAAAGCCTTGGGGTATTAAGGTCTTGGCCAAGAACTATCTAGAATAAAATAGTTAGGTTTATCTTGATTTTATACTTACTTAGGATGAAGGTAGTAAGCAACAACATGAAGAGGTCTATGTAACTGCAAATTCCAACGAGTATCAATTATTTTCCACACCTTTTTATAACGAGATTCTTCATTCTTGAAATTTGCAACTATTTGCTCTTTAGCTCCATCCATATCTTCATATAAATATATGGCATTGTAGGATTTGAGTCTCCATCAACAAGCCTTAGTATTTTCACAAGTGGAATGAAACACTTCAAGAAATATTGGATGGATTTCCAAAATCTATCATCAGATAAAATAATGCTCACTACTTGTTTACCTTCAGTCTTACTAGCATGTTTACTAGTTGTCCATTCTTCTGAAACAAACATACCTAGAAGAGCATTTTTCTATTGTGCTATACATTGAAGGGTTAGAAAAGCAGTTGTAAGTGACTATTGGTCGAGCTAATTCTTTTCCTTTAGAATATTTTCTATATAAATTTAGGACCCATGTGTGTGTCTATAAATGAAAGTTGTGACTTTTTTTGGCATTTACAATCATATTTTAAAATACTAGAAGTTCACCAATGTCTTCAAGAATTAAGTCAAGGCAACAAGGAGACTAAAATAGTGTAGTTCCCTTCTCTTCTAACATCTTTCCTGCTGCCACAAAATTAGAAGCACCATCTGTCACAACTTCCACAACATTATCCTCCCCAATTTCTTCAATCACATAATCTAATAGTTCAAACATTTGTTTAGCATCCTTGACATTGTTCTGTATGGACTATTACTTAAAAATTGTGTAAGAGACCTTTCTTTTCCATTTGTCCAACCATCACACATCAAATTACATCCCCATTTTTCCCATTCAACCTGATATTTCTCCAAACTAGCTTGAATATTGTCAATCATGAATCACATACTCTATCTTTAAACATTTCATTTATGGTTTTTTGGTTTGTAACTCCTTGTTTCCCCTTCTTACTACATTGAATATCTATTTCTTAAAAACAATTTACCTGATTTGCTTTTTTTATTTTTTTTCTTTATCTTCTAACAACTTCAAAAAACATTTCTCTAACGTCATCAGGAACAGATGTACAAACAATGACATTCTCCTTTGTTCCAGCAAGATGATGTTTCATTCTTGCAACACTACCCCCAACAAGTATTTGAACAATATTTGCACTTGACTAAAAGTCTATGAGGAGGAACACTCTCACAATTACTCCATGTAATATCTATTTCTTTCTTTCTCTTTGTTTGACTCATACTCTTTTTACTTCTACAAATACGAATAAATTTAAACTGATATTTCTTCCTAAAAAATATAAAAAATATAAATTAACATTATGAATAAAAAAATATAAAAAACAGTCAAAATATAATTTTGAAGTCAAAATATAATTTTGGATAAAGCTGAAAAAAGTTCAAGTGACATGATCATGGATAAAAATATGAAGTTTTATTTCACGTGACGGAATCATTAAGATTAATTATGTTTTGATAAAATATGAAACTTTATTTTATTTGAAAAAGAAATATATATGGAATCTAGAAGTAAACTAAAAGTAAAGAAAGATCACGTGAACATTTCAGAAAAAAGTGAGATAAAAAGTTGATGTGATGTGTAATTACTTTTACAATAAATTAAATATTATTAAAATTAAAAATCTAGATACTTCATAAAAAGCAAGATATTAAAATAGTGTTGAAATAGATTCAGAATGAAAACATTTGAGCCATTTTAGAGGCGGGATAGGCAAACATGTTCCAGAGTTGTTTTCTTTTTCATGATGCTTTCTTCTTCATAGAAATGATTCTTCACGACGAGTTAGGTTTTCTACTTCTTCTTTTCTCTTCCACTTTACGCTTTTTCTCCACCTTCTTATGCATCTCATATTTCTTTCCCTTCTTAATTTATAAGCAAATATCCATCCAATGTGACTCTTTAGTTTGTTGGGTTTTTTCATTTTTGATGTGTATTGTATGCAGCGTGAAGCGTTTCCAGTGTGAGTAACATGTAGGCAGTGTGTCGCTTCGTGAGATGTGTATTTTGGGGAATATTTTTGGGAAGTGTAAGAGTGGGCAGAATCGGGTGAAACGAAACTAAATCGAGAATCATACGATTCTAATACGATTCATCTGATTCATGTCACAATTCAAGTGAGAAAACGATTCATCTACTGATACGTATCATGGGACCAAAAATTTGAATCGTATCACGATACGAATCGTATGATTAATACGATTCCAACTACCATGGTTCATACTGCAATCCTACCTAAGGTATATGTAGTACTCTCGTATACTCAAAATGGGAATGAAAAATACTCTCTTCTTTTATTGTGCACATTTCTATATTAAGGTTAATTGTAGTAGTTGTCTAACATTCTGGTGCTTTCATTCTTGTCTACCATGCCTCTCAAACCCTCCACAAAAGACGAAAATGAACTCTTTAAACCCATTTATGACCTACTTACCACCATGCAAGATCAAATGGAATCCCAAGATAATCAACCATCAACTTCTCTAGCAAACCATGGAGTCCAAAAATGATGCCTTGATTGCATCCGTTGAAACTTTACTCTCTCAAGTTTCAATCCTTTCTATTTCCAATATTACTTCCCCTATTTCTAGTTGCACTTCATTCCCCCCACCTGATATCATTATCCCACCAACCCTTTCACTTCCTTTAACCACCCACCCCCTTATGGTATGTCACACTCATTCATGGCAACACAAATTGTAACATTCCGACCGGATATTACGGATTTTTAATAAAATAGGGAAATACAATTAAAAATGCTGCAATTAATAATACCTCATTTCCCATGTCGCGAGAAATTTAAAACTTTTATTATCATTCAATATTAAAACAAAAAAAAGAATCCATAAATTATAATATCTGGAAATAATATAAAAACATCCCACGAATGTTTACAATTTATTTCCAAAACCAATAATAATAAAGCATAAAAAAAATCCCGAGCTATCCCCTCTCCGTGGCTAAGCTCCACCAGAACCACCTGCATCCACATCATTTGCTCACGTGTACCATGTACACAATCATCGCTAAACACCAGTAGATAGGGTGAGCTAATATTAATATATATATATATATATATATATATATATATATATATATATATATATATATATATATATATATATA
>Ga0214543_1009638_pt1 | contig 14871 bp, 6 predicted proteins | sample CNSS2metaG_FD_160094 | JGI IMG/M metagenome (GOLD analysis project Ga0214543, IMG submission 160094) | Root nodule microbial communities from cowpea collected in UCLA plant growth center, Los Angeles, California, USA - CNSS2 | ecosystem: Host-associated > Plants > Roots > Nodule | place: USA...
TATATATATATATATATATATATATATATATATCAACACCCAATTTTGTCCGAATAAATGTATTTCTTTGGTTAAAAAAAATAATAAAAATAATATATAATATAATAATAATAAATAATATTAAAATAAAATAAAAAATATGTTTTGATTGATGGTAGGTTTTTAAACTTTAATTCTACCATGGGAAAAAGAAAAAAAAAAGGAAAAAAACCAAGAGAAGGAGAATCTAATTTATTGTTAATTATCACAGTCTTTTCGTGAGCTCAAATGTTTTACATATTTTTACCCCTACTGTCTGCTATTTACACTCTTCACATGACATGTCAGAAAAGGACGTTTCATAATTTCTGTTTTTAGATAAGCATATAATATTAGAAGAAATATTTTTTTATAATAATTTGAATAAATATCGTGCATTTACACTTATGTGTCTCTTTGCGTTGTCAGACTGGGAAGGTATTATTTTAATTAAAAACAAATATTTCAGAGAATGGTACGATTTTAATCTTTAGAAGAAAATATTCCTGGTAATAATTAGAATCAATTATATGAATAATATGTTATGATTTGATCACGATCTTTATGTGACAGAGAATATCATCCTAGTAATTACAAACAATATTTTGTTAATAATTATAATCAATACCGTGGATATTATGCAATGATTTAATAAGACCAATTTTTTCCCCATATATTTTATTATAATTAAATACTAGGATCTCAAGAAGCCTATATAAGCACAAAATTTCTCTAATGCAAGACACAGAGAAAAAATTCAAAAAATCCTTCTCCTTTTTTATTATAGAGCACACATACAATGAGCACACACAAGGGGTCACCTAAAGGTAAATTTTCTTTAGCTCCTAGTATGTTATTCATGATTCTCTTATAACATCAAATATATGATCGTTTGAATTGTTGTATGATCAAATGTGTTTAGGGTTCTCATGTTAGATGATTTTGGGTTTGTCATCGATGTGCTCAGCCTTTCTCTTTCCCTCTATTTTTATCTTGGTAATTAAAAAGGTGTTTTTTTGTAGGCTTTAATTCTCTAATAATAATAATAATAATAATAAATAAATAAATAAATAATTATATTATTTCTTTTATATAAGTATTGAATATCATGTCAAGTCTCGAATTTGCTTGATAATCAAAACACCCTTGTGTAGGCTTTAATTCTTTTTTTTTTAAATTAGTTATAATAAAAAATAAAAATTATAAAATCATCTTGAATATCATGTCAAATCTCAGATTTGCTTGATAACTAAATCTTTATTATGTAGAATCTTGGGTTCTCTTGATATTAATAAAATATACATATACATAAAAATCTAGAAAAAAAAAACCAAAATAGTAATATCAAACGATAAATTTTGTACAAAGAACTACATTATCCCTGATTTTCCAAATGGAAATACGTAGGAGTGAGGTACAATCCTCGTCGGGCCAAAAAAGAAAAAAATAATTTTGTTTTAATCTTTAATATTTTTGTAGGTGTTTTGATTTTGTTTGATTTTTTGGGGAATAACAAATATTTTAAACATCGAATTCTATCTTGTACACTTAATTAAAGAAGGAACCGTCTTAAGACGGGCGTTGTGGGGTGCTAATACATTTCCCACACGTAACCGACTCCTGAATCCAAATTTGGTTTCGAAGACCATTCTTTTTTAAGGTTTTTCTGTAGTTTTCCATAATAAACTATGGTGACGACTCCTCTGCACCTTTTTAAATCTTTTTCGCCCTCCCACCGTGGTCTCGGTTGCGACAATATATATATATATATATATATATATATATATATCATGATTCCATTTATGCCAAAATGGTTTTTTTTTGTCTTATGAAACGGATTACAAAATCCGTTTCATGATTTTTAGAAACGGATTGTCGTTTCCTACGTTTTTTTATATGAAACGGATTATAAAATTTGTTTCATGATTTTTAGAAACGGATTTCGAAAGTCATTTCCTGAATATTGCATTTTTTTATATGAAACGGATTACAAAATCTATTTCATGATTTTTAGAAACGGATTCCGAAAGCCGTTTCCTGAATATTGCGTTTTTTATAAGAAACAAATTACGAAATTCGTTTCACAACTTCCAGAAATGGATTTTGAGATCTGTTTTGTAATTTGGTTTTGTTAATTCTGAGACGGATTTTGCTTTCCGTTTCATGTATTTGGAAAATGAATTTTGATATTCGTTTTGTGTTTTTTTTTAATATTCTATATTATTTTGCCTCAATTTTAATATTTATTTTGTTCAGTTTTTGACTTCATAGTTAACAGAGTGATTATATATATATATATATATATATATATATTAATTTAAAGTTGAACTCATTTTAAATTTTTATTTAATTAATTAATTATATAAAAGAAAACTTGTAAAACAAATTAAATTAAAAAATAATTAAATTGTAAATTAAAAAAGTATTAATTGTATTATAACTATTTATAATTTATTTAAAATATATGTTTTTTAAATTTGAAATGTTTTTTTTATTTATTAATTTTTGTTTTATTGTATTGTTTTCATATTTTTTAATATATATCTAAAAGTAAAATTTTATATATATATATATATATATATATATATTTATATTAATTTTTAAATAACTTTTTGAAAAATAAGTGTAATTATAAAAATAAATTAAAGTAAGTGATAATTAAACTTTAAATTAGATAAAAAACAAAAACGAAAATTTATTTCTATTCTTTTTAAATTTAATGTCTTTTGAATTTTAATTATTCTATTAGTATAATATTTTCGGTTTTAATCGTATTTACATATTTAATGTATATTTTAAAAATAAAATAATATATTCTAACAAAATATTTTAAAATAAAATATTTATATAATTTTGCTTTTATATAATATACTAAACCTTAAACAAAATTTAAAGCAATAGTTTTGTTTTATAATTTATATTGGAATGTAATGTTTCAAACTTTGAATTATAGATATGGCTAGGACATGAGGAAATTTATCTAGACGTGGTTCACATGATGCACTCGAGAGTTCCAGACATGGTGTGCGCGGAGGAGACCGACAGCTTCAGCTCGTAGAAGGGGTCATCATGAGGTTAATGTTGTTCAGGATGATGTTGTTGAGCATGTGGTTTCTGATGTTCCCCAGGACAAGGAGCAGGGGATTGATAACAATGGTGCAGGATTTCCAGGTGGTCCGTCTTATACATCTTTATTGACTCGGTACCAGGATCATGTTGCACGGATGATATGGGATGGTCAGGTAAGTAAGAACTTTTTATAAATGTTTAATTTTATTGTTTTTTATGTATTTTTATTCTTTTATGTTAGGATCGAGTTGTGAAAATAGTCTCCCATATTTAAAAAGTGAAGAAATTAGAATGTCATCACCCTTCTGTTCTCCCCTTTGTGGTAGCTTCTGGATTATCGCCTCTGTGCAATATTTTATACGAATATACCGATCTTGGGTTAGTATTGAGTTTCGTGGAGAGATGACATCCTGAGACTAATACTTTTCATCTACCCATTGGGGAGATGACCATCACTTTAGATGACGTCTGGTCGCTCCTCCATCTTCCCATCACTGGACAGTTTTGCTCCACTTAAAATCTTAAATATGAAGACTCAATTGAGATTTTGATGACACTTATTGGTGTTGATCGGGCCATGGCTTGTGATGAGCTGAATCAAAGTTGGGGTGCACAGGTCAGACTTAGCTGGTTGAGAGAGTTGTATGATAGCTGTTGTGATAACTCTCTCATAGCTCGTTATCACAACAACTATCATACAACTCTCTCAATCAGCTAAGTCTGACCTATGCACCCCGACTTTGATTCAGCTCATCACAAGTCATGGTCCGATCAACACCAAGAAGTGTCATCAAAATCTCAACTGAATCTTCATATTCAAGATTTTTAGTGGAGCAAAATTGTCCAGTGATGGGAAGATGGAGGAGAGACCAGACGTCATCTAAAGTGATGGTTATCTCCCCAATGGGTAGATGAAAAGTATTAGTCTCGGGATGCCATCTCTCCACGAAACCTTATACTAACCCAAGATCGATATATTCGTATAAAATATCACACAGAGACGATAATCTAGAAACTACCACAAATGGGAGAACATAAGGGTGAGGACGTCCTAATTTCTTCACTTCTTTAATATAGGAGACTATTTTCACAACTCGATCCTAACATTAAAGAAACATAAAAGAATAAAAATACATAACAACAATAAAATTAAACATTTATACAAACTTCTTACTTACCTGACCACCCCATATCATCCGTGTAACATGATCCTGATACCGAGTCAATAAAGATGTATCAGACAGACCACCTGAAAATCCTGCACCATCGTTATCAATCTCTTGCTCCTCGTCTTGAGGAATATCGAAAACCTAATGCTCAACAACATCATCTTGAACAACATTAGCCTCGCGATGACCCCTTCTAGGAGCTGAAGCTATCGGTCTCCTCCGCGCAACACCCTGTCTGGAACTCTCGGGTGCATCATGTGAATCACGTCTAGATAAATTTCCTCGTGTCCTAACCATATCTATAATTTAAAGTTTGAAACATTACAATCCAATATAAATCATAAAACAAAACTATTGCTTTTAATTTTTTTTTAGGATTTAGTATATTATATAAAAACAAAATTATATAAATATAAATATTTTATTTTATTTTAAAATATTTGTTAAAATATATTAACATATTATTTTATTTCTAAAACATACATCAAATATGTAAATACGATTAAAATCGAAAATAATATACTAAAAGAATAATTAAAATTCAAAAGACATTAAATTTAAAATAAATTTAAAAAGAACTAGAATAAATTTTCGTTTTTGTTTTTTATCTAATTTAAAGTTTAATTTATTTTTATATTACATTTATTTTTCAAAAAGTTATTTAAAAATGAAATTATATATATAATTTTATTTTTAGATATATATTAAAAAATATGAAAACAATAAAATAAAACAAAAATTAATAAATAATTAAAAAAATATACTTTAAATAAATTAAAAATAGTTATAATACAATGAATAACTTTTTAATTTACTGTTTAAGTATTTTTAATTTAATTTGTTTTACAATTTTTCTTTTATATAATTAATTAAGAAATAAATTAAATAAAAAAATAAAATTTAAAATGAGTTCAACTTTAAATAAATATATATATATATATATATATATATATATATATATATATATATATATTAATATATCACTTTGTTAACCATGAAGTCAACAACTGAACAAAATAAATATTAAAATTGAAATAAAATAAAATAGAATATTAAAAAAAACACGAAACGAATATCAAGATCTGTTTTCCAAATACATGAAATGGAACGCAAAATCCATCTCAAAATTAACAAAACCAAATTACAAAACGAATCTCAAAATCCGTTTTTTGAAGTTGTGAAACGGATTGCGTAATCCGTTTCATATAAAAAAAAACACAATATTCAGGAAACGGCTTTCGGAATCCTTTTCTAAAAATCATGAAACGGATTTTGTAATCCGTTTCATAAGACAAAAAAATAAAAAATAAAAAACCTGTTTTGACACAGATGGAATCATGAGATATATATATATATATATATATATATATATATATATACATATATAGATTTACAGGTTCATCAATCACCGTAAACATTCACGAAAAAACAATAAAAATTTGACAAAACTTAACTGGACGACGTGTGGATTAAATGCAGAAGGCGAAGGTTGTCTGTGAATGCTAGAAGCGTCGTCATGGGACTGCTTGGGTTGGTGCTCGATGATCTTCTCCACACAGCAACACAACAACGTCAATGGGTGAATGAAAAAATGAAGGCAAAGAAGGCAGCAACAAGCGTGAATGGAAAAAAGAGAAGTTGAATTTAAATGTGCCTCATGATGTAGTTTAGGTCAACAAGATTCTTTGTGGGTGTAGAGGCCTGCGCAAAAGCAGATTCAGATTCGCTGGCTAGGTGCAGGGGTGCAGGGCAATTGAATATTTTTTACTATTTTTTATCTTTCTTCATTTAACTTTAACTGTGGGCAAAATTGGAAATAAGGAAAGTTTTGGGGGTACAGGAAAAATGGTTTGGGGTGTAGGGAGAAGCCCCCTTCCTCCCACATGAATAGGCCCAACAAATTTCTCCTACATGAATAGGTCCAACAAACATGTATTGAAATGTGTTCCCAAGGCTTTCATCATAAATCTACCATAACTCATCATTAGCTTGAAGAATTAAGATTTGGATAATTGTGTGAGCTGATGATATAATTTAAATATAAAGAGATGGATAATTGATTGTTTGCAGGAGGGATAGTTTACTAAGTTCCAACTCTGACTTCTCACCCATTTTTCACGACTCGAAACCTTGCACACCAGTTGTTCCATAAAATCACAAACTTTTTATTTCCATTATTATTCAAACCAACTTATTTTCTCTCAAACTTGAATACACATACTTACTTTCACACACTACCGCACTGACCAAAAATCCTTAATAATGCCATTCCAAAATCATAATTAAACCATAAAAAAAGGCATAAACACTCCAGAAGTTTTGAGAGGTCTAGATCTCTCCCAATCGCTGTACAAATTCCCACACAACCACTTACGGATTCAAATATTGATTAGTGGTGACAAAATTCATACGTAAATTTAATTTGTAGCAATAAAAAGTGCAGGACTGATTTTTAATATTTTTTAAAATTTAATCTATATTATCTATTTTAAAAAGAAGCATATAAAAAATATAAAAGTGCGATTCAAATTCAAAAGTTAGTGGAATCAAGAAAAACAACTAAAAAAATACAATGATGAAACATACAAGAAAATGTGGAAATCAATCTTAATAGATCATCTAAGATACTCAAACATACCTAAGATACGATGATGATATTAAGACGTGTCTTTCATTTATTTTAACAAACAAAAATGATAGGGAAAAGAAATACCTTTCCCCCTGCTTCGTGAACGCATATAATGCCAGCTGCATGATCCCAGGCCTACACAAGATCAGATAAAAAATGTATCACTGAATAAATTATCCGACCAACTACAATCCTAAAAATTTATAGGATACCATCATAACGGCCTTCTGTTTTGCTCGAAGAATGAAAATAGATGCTCTGCCAGACGCCACCATCAAATACTTGCATAAACTGCACTGATCCATGAGAAATCAAGAAATAGGCAATTGAAAGAAAGAAAGGGTGAAAAATCAATAAATCTAAGAAATATTGCCAATTTTAACTCCTTCAGATCATACTAACAACAAATTACAAGATAGTAATCACAGTTAAATGAATTAGTAATTACTAATTAGAGCAACAACTTCTCTGTTCAGTCCTCAGATATAAGATATTAACAAAGACTTCCTTTCAAAAGCACACTGCAAAAATTTAACTTAAAAAAACTTCAGGAAATTGAAGCAGTAAAAATAGAATAAGAAATAACACAAACTAATAATTGCTTTAGATTTACCAGCTACTCCATGCATCACTACTGCATAGAACATCAATAGTTAAAGAAATTTTAATTGCATGTAATCAAGTAAAAAGTATATAGATAATATTGCTGAGACCTTCCACAACATGCCCGCAAAAGATGGATTTGGTTGCTGCCTACGTTATCAGTATTGCTTACTGCCTTAAATAATGGAGACAGCTGTGCTTCCCATTTTTCACTATCTGAAATACAAAAGCGTGCTTTATGTATTACGTCAGACCCATCAACAAAACATTTGGTCCACACATCCGGTGATTTCAGTTGGCTATTCAAAGTTTTCATCCATGTTCCACAACCTTTATGGGCAATCATTACAGTTCCTGATCCATTAAGAGAATCCCACTCCTCATCAATATCAGCAGAGGATTTCTCAGATAAATCTTCCTTCCAGGTAGGACAGCCCATTACACCAATTACAATCTCTCCCTCAACCACCAATGCCAAACCAACCTGTATTTTTTGGAAATGCATTAAGATAATATCAAAATCGGATAAACATGACACACTGAACCAAATAGCACTCATAACAAAAATTCCTTATATAAAGATATACAAATGCAGCTTAGCTATCCCAGTTACCTGAGATCGATGTGCATCACAATTCAAGCACTATCACAAGGTTAACTCTACAACAAAAGGCTCCTCCAGATGGAAATCTATAGGATATGTCTCTCTTATGCATTATTAAAAGAAATTCAAATAGTATAACCTACATTATAACTTACCACATAAAAGGCTTTGCCAGCCATTAGAAAACCACGGGTGCCATCAATTGGGTCAAGCAGCTGCATTATTCAATGAATTTACCATAAGTTATAATAGGAAAAATAAAACACGAGAAGTAGATATATAAAAATTCCAATACCAATCTGTAAATAGATAGGGTCCCAGTGATCAACAGAAGTCAACTTGTAAAAGTATGTAGTTTTCATAAAACAGAAAAAATAACTACCACCATTTTTTATATACAGGAACGCAATGTGAACAAATGTGTCACACAACAACATAAAAATGAAGCCTGGATAAAATTTTTAGGATGCTAACTGCATCACTTCACAGCATTTAATTAACTGCTTAGATATGCCCACCCAATATGTGGCTGGCTTTGGTCCAAATACAAAAGCTTCCTTGCTTCCTCTATCAATTGCTTCTAGTACATCATCTTGTGTCAATGATTTACAGGTGGAGCTATCTGTAGCAGTTATTGCATCAAGCACGGTACCTACTAAATTTCTTGATCGCAAGAAAGCAGAGTCCTCCTCAGCCACCAAAGGTATAGAAGGGAACAGCTTATTTAACTCTGTTTTGATAACCACAAATGATAAAACAAAATTTTTTCAATACCATTAAAATAGTTACTTCAGATAAATTATTTTCGAGGCTACATGCTAATTATAATACTACGCTAACTACATGAATGCAAGAAAACTATGTTGCAGCAAATTAGTGTTTACAAATACACTTTTGATGGATCACACGTTGTGTTATTAGTGGTATTCCAAACGAAAAAAAAAATTACACATTGCCTAGATTCAACTTGTTTCAAAAGTGTTTATCTAACACTTGTTCCTAATGCCTGCAAAGGGGCTAGCAAAGGGTGTTGACTCATCGCCGTGCAAATCCACCAATTCCAGATCCACTCTTTGTGCGTGCAATAATGGGCCTTGCACTCATCAGGAAGAAATTTAGTTCGTGTACTCAGCTTTTTTATACTACATCACATTGGCCAGAAATTATGAGCATCAATCAGATTTCATTGACATTTTTCAAGTTTCACTGAGCTGAGTCCTTTAGAAAACATGTTCATCATATTGTTGTAATGTATGTCCCTAGATAAAAGAGCAATTTATGTAGAACTGTAATAGACCATGTTAATTAAAATTCTTTACACTTACGCCACGTTGGTTTCATTATACAGCATCACAATTCAGAAATATGTTAAGCTACTTTTTACACTTGACACAATACCCAAACTTATGAGAGCCTGAACTCCAAAATCGGCAACAGTCACGGGAGTCTGGTCATTTTTCTCAATAATCTTCCCATCAGTTGAGAACAAAGATGATTGCACCTGCAGAAGACAACTAGCACAAATCACATAACATTCTTCAGTGCTATAAAAAGTAAACAATCATTTTGATCTTTCATCTCGTAGGACGTCATAGTAGTCCCTCTACTAAAGGAAATTATAGAGTGCTAGAAAATATATATTGATAATCAAATAATTTCAAAAGAATGTGTGACTAAAATATAATATCAACTTATATTTAGGAACTAAATAATAGTTAAGAGTTAAGTTCATGGACTTATTTGATATCTGTTGGAGATCATACTAGAAATAAGATATATTTAAAGTATATGTATATAGTTAAAGTACACTCACAGTATATCCCCTTACAAGTTAAAGTTACCATCTTAGAACCTTAAGACATATTTAACATTTTCATAGTTGCAGGGACCAATGTGACTGCTTACTGATGCTTTATTACTTACAAAAGAATAATGCACATAAAATCTATTTGTGACAGAATCGGTTCTCATGATTCAGCAAGTACACACAAAAAGTAAGTCACAGAAGATTACATGGAGAGTGAAATTGCAAGCCTTCTGGACTACGTCAACAGCAGCTTCAAGCTCTTTGTAGTACGTAGAGTTTTGGTGCGGGAAAGGAAGGGTTGCCCTAATGGATTGCAAAAATGGGAGTGAGGCAAATGGAGGATTTCAGAAGAAATGAAAGTTTGTCGTTTTGAGAAGAACAGAAGATACCTTACGTTGAGGCTGAATGTGGCAGAGCGACGACGGCGAGTGGCGGCACCGTCAAAAAATGGGACGGCGGAGACTTGTGAACTCAGGATATCCATCACCATCGATTATCGCCGTTGAGGAGGGACGGATGATAAACAGTGGATAAGGGGATGTGTTTGGTCATGAAAATGGAAATAAATTGTTTCTTTTTGTTAAATATGTTTTTAAGTCTTTAATTTTTAATTTAAATTGAAATTAATTTTTTTTTCTTAGTCATCCGATCTTAGAAGGGTGTAAATCTAGTATTTTTAATCATATTTTTGTAAAATTTAGTTGAAATTTTAAATGCATCTTAAAATAATATTTAAATAATTTACAATATTTTTTTGTTTTTTTAATATTAACTTATAAATTATTATGAAATGAATATGTTTAAAACATTAAATAATTCTACCACTTATAAAAACTAAACTCATGGTATTCTAAAAAATTGATGAGTAAATTAAAGTAAAATTTCAAATAAATACTTATTCCAAATTTTATATTAAAATTTAATGGATTACAAACATATTTAATTTTTTTTACGAAACATAACGTATTTTATTTTAACCTCCAAAAATAATAAATTAAAAACCTTTGAATTGTAAATTATTATTTATTTTAATTCAAAATGTAAAATATCAAACAACTTAAATAAAAGTATTATTCATTCTTTTAAAACTAAAATATAATAAATAATTAGCTTAATAGTCAAAATAATTGTAAGAATATTTCTTTTTTTTAAAATTACTTTTTAAAACTGTTATTACATTGTTTTGTATTTGAAGAAATAAATGATAATTCAGTTTTTTCTTTAGATTAATATTTTAATATGTATATATCGTTATATTTATGATTTCCATTTTGAATAAAAAAATATAACAAATTTAAAGATATACAACTTTTAGTAAAGATTCAATGGTACTTAGTGGGCACCCATACGAAATAAATAATTTTAATGATATTGAATGAGATAAATTTATTAAATTTGCAATAATATAATTATTTTTTTAATTTGTGATTCATCAAAGTTTTCATTGACGATAAAGTATATAAAAATTGCCATTTTTTTTCTTCAATTGTAAAACGTTTTAATATAATTTAAAAAAAATTATTAAATTTAACAATATTAAGACACCGAGTCTATTTATTGGATATTTAATTTAATTTAACTTATCTTATCAATACTTAATAGAAGATTGATATACAATATCAGTAAATTAGGATAATCTAAACTAGGGTTTATAATAACAAAATAAGGCCAAGAAAACAACTAAAACAACAAAGTGAGAGTGCAATGAATGTTAGTCTTAGAATAAAATTACAACTAAAAACAAATAAATATCAATCTTATGTGATTTTCTAAATATATAATATAATTAATTAAAGACTATAACATTATTAATTATAATAAATAAGCTTAAACATTGATATAGTATTTTAATTTTTACGTGAGATTGTGATTCGTTTTTGTTTTAAATTTTCATATATTTTTGTTTCAAAATTATAGTACTTTTAACTTAATGGTATTAAGTTTTTTTTTTCTTTTCTTTCACATAAATTTAAAAAATAATGTAAATAATTCAAACATGTAATCTTATTCATAAAAAAATTAACACGCTTAAATTAAAAGATTACATTTATTCAATTTTAAAATCGATCAAACTTCATTTTGAGAAAAGACCTAATTTTATATTTAAAGATTAAAAACATATTTAAGTATAATAAATATAATACTATGTATTATTTATCGATGTATTTATTAAATATGATAAATATTTAATGTTAATAATATCATTAAATTACACAAAATTAATTGTAAAAACGATATATTTATTTAGTTTAATTAATAATATTATTGTATACTAGGTTCATTAAATAATATATTTATAGGATTCCATAGTACACATATATTATACTAAAATATACATTAAAAAATATTATTTTGTTATTGTTTAAGAAAATAAATTTGCCACGTATAAATTGATCAGTGTGTATGATAATTTATTTTTTTAATATCCATACACCATCATGATTTTAAATAAATTATCATCAGTTTTATAATATATTAAAAATTTTCTATTTTTATCTATTATTGTTGATAAAACATATTAAAAGGTAACTAAATTAAAATTCATTGTTAATATAACTGTTGAATTGTTGTAACATATTTTTCTATTTAATTATATCATACGTTGTTTTTACTTTACCATGTGGGTATTTTTGTAGCACTTTAATGTGTGACTTCATATCTATTTTTGTATCGTTTCTATTTTTCTATTTAATTATATTGTACGTTGTTTTTACTTTATATTGTGGGTATTCCTATATCATTTTAATGTGCGACTTTATATCTATTTCTGTACCAGTATTTTTTTTATTTAATTATATTGTACATTGTTTTTACTTTATATTGTGGGTATTTTGTAACATTTTAATGTGTGACTTTATTTATATGTTTATTTTTCTATTTAATTATACTGTTCATTTTTTTATTTATAATTGTATAAACTATATCGCTAGATAGAGTGACACGGTATAATTTTTAAATATTGCTACACATCTTTAAAGAAAATGCATGCTCCAATATTTATTTAGAGGCTAATATTTTCTTACAAACCTTCTCAAAATGATTTATAATTAAAAAATCATTATTTTTAAAATTTAGATTTAAATATACATCGACGAAATTCACCAACTGATTAAAAAAAAAAGCTTAACATCATATTCGTTCAAATTTCTTATTTATATATTTAAATTAAAGCGATATTTATTTGTTTTTATAAAACTTAACTTGTGATACCATTAATTCACAAACTAAAATACTCTTCATAAAAGTCAAGGAGAGATTGCATAGAAAAACATCCAAGTAATGCAATAATAATTATCACATTATTATTTTTTTCAAAAGTAACAGTATTATTATCCGAATCCACGTGGTGATGACTAATTGGATAGAACCAGTGACCGTGGACGAGGCGATAAGCACGATTGGAGAAATAGTTAGAACGAAACGCGGGAAAACAACTGGTTGGTTTGCCGTTTTGACCGTTTCATTCATCAATCCCAATAAAACTAAGTGAAGCTCAGATATAAGGATAATTTTTAAATTCCTACGTGGCATTTCCAAATCCATGAGCCCGACACGTGTCCACCGCCCACGGACTTTATACTCTATCTGCCCACAGTTCCGCTCTTTCTACCCACAAAAAAACATAGCCGGTTGTTTCGACCTTCTCCTCCGGTTGCCCCATGTTTTTTAGTCCCACATCGTGTATTTTATAAATATCCCCTGAACCTGGTCATGTTTTAGAAATCTTAAATTTTGATGTGTTAAGCAGTTTGAGTTACAGAGAAGTTAAGGTTGTGGAATGAGTTTGAGGTACATGAGCAGGGTGATATACCAGGGTGGGATGAGGGTGTTTCAGGGCATGAAAGAGCAAGCTTCAAAGTGTGACTCAACCATCAAATCTCTCAGGGATTCAAAAAAGGCTTGTTTCTTCTCAACTTCTTCGTCATCACCTTCCTTCAAAACTCCCAACAATGATAAGCTTAAACAGGCTGAAGACTCTCTCAGAACTGTCATGTACTTGAGCTGTTGGGGTCCCAATTGATCTAAACCTCATCCTTCACTTTTAGATCATGCATGCTTATCATAAACCACTTTTTTTTTTGTACCCTCTTCAATCTCAATTTCATCATTTATATTTATCTCTATGTATAAATGTTATAGATAATGAAGATATATATACCTGAAGTTCCCAGTTTCTGTAACTTCACTCTGTAAACTGTAAAAGTTTTTGTCAATTTTTGCCACTGCTGGCATGATTTCATTACCATTTTTGTTCTCAGTTTTTTTACTCTTCAAATCCTAATAATTTTACAGAAATTGTAAACATAGACTTTTTGTGCAAAAAAGACAGAAAACACAAATTTGATTTTTCTCTTGAAAGTTGTAAAATTAATTTGCAAAAAAACTAAGATAGTTAATCACAAATTAGTTGATAACAGTAGTTTTTGTTCAAAACTTTAGAATTGAAAAGTTTGTTTTCGAAGTTAGTGAACAAAATATTATTTGACGAAGTTAACTAATCAAATAATTTATACATATATAAAATAACATCAAAGAATATGTTTGTGTATGTTACTAGCTAGATCTTGAATGGCCTATTTCATGATGCATCATGACACATGTGTTCTTTTTAAGATTAATCGCTACAGTCACGTTTATAATAAATTCACTTTTTGTAAGAGGGAAAAATTTTTCTTTATCCTAGTATCTCTTCTTCTTTTTTCTTAATTAAATATTAAATTATTTATAATTTTTTGTATTTTTAATTTAATTTATATAAAAAAAAATTGTGTTTCATTGCATGTCTATTATTTTTCTATTTTTGAATCGACAAGTATTTGTGGTTTAATTATTTTTGTGAATTGATTTGATGTAAATGTTTTTTTCCTTTTACATAAAAAATTACAAAATGATATATATATATATATATATATATATATATATATATATATATTTTTTTTTTATTTAAAAAAATTTTTTTTTTTTCTTTTAT
>Ga0214543_1009642_pt1 | contig 14863 bp, 6 predicted proteins | sample CNSS2metaG_FD_160094 | JGI IMG/M metagenome (GOLD analysis project Ga0214543, IMG submission 160094) | Root nodule microbial communities from cowpea collected in UCLA plant growth center, Los Angeles, California, USA - CNSS2 | ecosystem: Host-associated > Plants > Roots > Nodule | place: USA...
ATTAAGGATGAAAAATCAGTGAGTTATATATATAATTGAAGAATAATATTATTATATAATCATTGATTTGTCTAATTTATTCTTAAGTGAAGAGAAACATTTTATGAGGTGCATACCGAAAATGATCTACTTTATAAATATATCTTATGCCTTGGAATTATTGTTTATATCACAAACTGAGTTGATGGTTATTATTATCATTTCTTTTTCACCTACAACTGAGTTATTACTGCGTTGTATATAGTGGAATGGTTTTATTGATGGACAATGCGACTGTAATACAAGTCAAATAGAATCTATGCATGCAATGGGATAATAGTTTCTACAACTAAGTTGTTTCTAGAATCTAATTTTGAAATATAAATTGTTTCTAGGTGAAACAATGTAATTTTTTAAGATAGAATCATAAGGAAGGGTGATAGTATTACTATCCCAGTAGAGTTCTTGAGAAACTTCTTAGGAAGTTTAGATATTATAAATGAGTGAATATCCCTTATGATACTAATTAAAGAAAAATAAAGGAGAATTATTTTCTCAATCTCAGTATGCTCAGATAATTGGGAGCTTACTACCTGTGACGGTCTTTTCTAGACCAGGTGTTGTTTATGCAGTATAAACTGAGAAGATACACCTAATATTCTAATTAGGAATATTGAGACCTATGAGATGCTTACGAGATTCAATGGAATATGTCATTGAATATAGTGGATTTTCCCATTGTACTAGAAGGGTACAATGATGCTAACTGAACCTCTGATTCAGACGAGACAAAATCCATTAGTGGTAATAAATTCACACTTAGGGGTAGTGTGATTCCTTGGAGATCAGCCAGGCAAATGATATAGCTAAATCAACAAGAAATATAAGTATGTTGTTCTTGAGAAGGGCTGATAGTGAAGTTGAGTAGTTGACGAACTTCTTAGCTAACATTCCACTAGGAATGAAAATACATTGTGATTGTCAATCGGCAGTAGCTACTGAAGAGTGAAACAATTTCCATTGAGTATGTGAAGTCGGAATGGAATCTAGCAGATCCTTTGACAAAATCCTAGGATGAAATATGATTATAGAAACATCGAGGGAAATGAGACTTGAGCGACTTGAAACAAACAAGTGATGGTAACCCAACCTTTGTGATTGGAGATCCCATGAATAAGGTTCATATGGGTAAGAACAAATCACTTGTTAGTTCTGATAGCACTAAATTAATTGATTGATTTTAAATCAATTATGTCCATTCCTATGGTGTGTGTGTGAAAGTTCTAGAGACTGCATTATTGAGAGGTTAAACTTTATAATTAAAATTCTATGTGGTGTAAGAATTTTAGTGGAAACAAAGTTTTAATGATTTTCATATCCCTTACGGGTGGTGTATGATTTGCAGCATACACTTGATGAAATCACCTATATGAGTGTCGAGTGGGGCCGCTTGTATGAGATATTGGCATGATCTCTAGAGCACTCATGAATACCGGACACGCGCATGGCCTAGTAGCGCAACACAAAGATAACAGCAAGAATTGTGGGGGTGTATTGTGATTGATAAAACCGCTAACACACATCAAGTGTCCTTGGTTCGTATAGCTTGCTATACCAACTACACTGTGGGTTAAGTTTCTCAATCTAAGACTGGTTCATATAGCTTGCTATACCAGCTCTAATGCATTACATCTTAGTTGAGATCCAGGATCTTCTTTCTTTCTATCTCTTATCTTTTGCAATATGTGGGGGATTGTTATATATTTATAATAATATTGCAAAAATAATAGCCTTGCAGTTGTTGCAATGTGAGCAAGTCTCCCTCCTTTTTAGGATGGTGCATGTTGTTGCAGCGAGATCTCCTCCACATGTTGATCCCACATCCACATTTTATGGGATATTATTTTCCACACTAGACTTCAGTTATAGAGCTTGGATTTTTTCATCACCTATAAATAGGAGCTTAAATACTCTTCCAAGACAGAACCTTTCTCATCTCTCCTTTTCTTATTTCTTCATTCTCTCTTATATCCTGGGTTACTTATCTTGCTAGTTTCTGCTATCCTCGGAATATATCTGAGATGTTCCTGTTGTACCCTGGGGGGTTTGCACATATACTGCGGATAAATCCTTAAGGGCAGTGTTTTCTACACGTCTCAGGAATTCCTTTTATTTATGGTTTTATCTATTTTATGCTTATTTTTCCTACAAGAAGAAAAGTTGCACTACAGAAATTTACAAATTTTAGTAACATTTTCTTTATTATATTTATTCAACCAACTATAGGGACACAACCAAATCGACCAAATCATGGGTGTACACATAAAACCTAAGCAAAAATAGAGAAAAATGTGTGTTATTAGTGTGCACAGGCTGTGGTCCACCAAGTATGGAAGGGAATTGTGTTTCAAGTTGCACTTTCAAAATCTGTGATTTTATTTCGTGCAAAAGCTCACTTGTGGGTTACAACTTAACTCTTGGGTTACAAGTTAATTTTAAAAATGGGCCACATAAGGTCTTCCACAATTTGCACATACATTTGGTTTAGAAGTGCTGGGATGGGGTTTGTTATTGGTGTGCACAGGGTGGGATCTAACAAGTATGGGAGGGAATTGTGTTTCCAACTGCATTTTCCAAATTTGAGATTTTATTTCGTGCAAAAGGTCACTTATGGGTTACAACTTAATTAGTTTTAGGTTGCAAGTTAAATTTAAGAATGGGCTATCAAAGTTCTTCCCCAAATTGCACATATAATTGGTTTATAAGCATTGGGAGGGGGTGTGTTATTGGTGTGCACAAGTTTGGGTTTATCAAGTATGGGAGGGAATTGTGTTTCTAACTACACTTTCCAAATCTGTGATTTTATTTTGTGCAAAAAGTCACTTGTGGGTTGCAACGTAATTAGTCTTGGGTTGCAGGTTAATTTTGAAAATGGGCCAGGAAAGTTTTTCCACATATGCACATACATTTAAAATCTCTGTAGAGGAAGAAGATGAATACGAGAACCCCTATGCCATGCAAGAACCACGCAAAAATACTTCACACAAATATGGAGGGGCTGTCAAGAAAAGGTGAGGGAAAACCAAATTTAAACCTACCTAAATGCCCACAATCGTTGGAATTGTAACATCCCTAAAGAATATTACTGGTTTTTAATAAATAACATATCAAATAACAATTTAAAATAAAATACCTCATTTAATAAGATACCGTTCCAAAAAAAAAAAAACACGGGAAAATTAAAACCAAAAAAATAGAAACCATAACATAGTTCGAATGTACACAACCGTTCTACACTCATCCCAAGCTAAGTTTAGTAAAAAGAAAGGTTAAGTTTCGTCTAACAAGGTTTGAACTTGTGACCCTCCACTCATAATGCCAAGCACAACCACTATGCCAATACACATTTGGTGATACACTCCAATCAATAATAGTTTATAGTATCAATTCCCTACTCATACATATTATTAAAAATTAATAATAAAACAGCAACACATAATTGACATACATAGGACTCAAACCCAAGTCCTTTCACACAATTAAGTACTCTCAACCACTTGAGTTAATACTTTTCCACACCACATTAAACCATAATTAATGTCATAAAGGCGCTTTCTACCCGCATTTATTAAGTAATTAATTATTTAATTAATTAATTTTCACGGGTCTTGCAAGAAGCGTTCGTGGGTACAAAGGAATGGGGTTGGGGTTCTTCAATGGTAGCTTTCGATGTTTGACGGTGGCAATTTTTCAGACTACAAGGGAAAGGTTATATGTGTGTGGTTCGGAGGAAGAGAATGACACCACAATGAGGTTGGATAATAGCAATAGAACGGGGGTTCCAAATTGGGGTTCAAGAATGTGAGAATGGTTTCAAAAATGGGGTTCGAGAGTTCAAAAATGGGGTTTCGTAATTGAGAAATGGGGTTGGAAGAGAGGGAAAGAGAATGCAATTTTGGTGCCCACGCGCGGAAGAAAATTTCTTTCTTAAGTGCTAGTGTGAGCAATTTAAAACTAAATTAAAAATTAAAATAAGAATGTCATTGCTCATTCCACGTAAGGTGGTAGAAAAAGTAGTAAAAAAAAGATGTCAACCAATCATTTTCTATTTTGTATTCCTTAAATCAACAGGAAATTATAACAGTGAAACATCTATATTCAAATAGAGGTACATTTGTACTTCTTTCTTTGGAGGCAAGAAGAAAAGTTTAACTACATAAATTTACAAATTTTAGTAACATTTTCTTTATTATATTTATTAAATATGTTATTGTGTATATCCTATAATAATGTTTTTAAATGTTACTATAAATAATATTAATTAATTTTTAAAATTTATTATGGTAGATAAATTTATTTACCGTGTAATATTATTTTCATTAAATGTTCTAACACTATAAGAAATTAATTAAATATAGACTAATTTGACAACTGATTATAATTAATTTTATAGTAAAATAATATTTTATTAATTAAAAATTATTAGTATTTAAAATGATAATAATTATTACTAAAATTGTATAATATAATTAGATATTATATTTTTAGTAATTAATGATCATATATGTTTTTTATTTATAAATAATATTTTTACTCTCTAATTGATATTTAATTAGAAATTATTCACTTTAAATCTATTTTAGAAATTAAATTTTGATCAATAAAAATAATAAATAAAAACTACTTTGTTAATTTTTAATTATCATCTATAACTTCTTATTATATATAAAAAAAATTATTCTTTTGTATCATTGTCCTTCTTAATTTATTTTTATAATATACACTACAAAAATAATTAATTTTAGTGGGGTTATATTTGGCATTTATAGGGTTTTATCCCCTACTAATGATTTTACCAAGAGTTTGGAATTCCTCTAGGAGAACCAGTATGACTAACATATTACCGAGGATTTTATCAACCCCTGGAAAAACACAACTTATCGGAAATTTACAAAACCTCTAGTATTGTCTGGGTTTTTGGAACCCCCACTATTGTCTAGGGTTTCTGGAACCCCCGCTACTCCTTGGGGTTTTCGAACCCCTATTTGGGGTTTGAAACTCCCATTGTTGTCAGTGGTTCAAATCCACATTGTGTCGATAATCAGCAGTAAATAATTTTCATTGGAGTTCACTTTTTTGTTTCTTTAGTAGTGTTTAATAATACATAAATCCTAAAATAAAAGAAAAATTATAAAAGGCAACAATTTTAGATTTTTGGTATTTATAATTTACAAATAACATTTATAAAAGGAACAAAATAAAGTCTACAATTTTAATATCAAACAATGTAAATAACAAAGCGTAAAAATTAAAATTAATAAGTCATTATTATAGTGTTAGTTGCTTTAATCAAAAAATTATACATAACAAAAAAATTAAATAACATCCTTCAAATGCGGTGTTTGATATAATTTGTTCATTACAAACACTTCCTTAATCAGATACCTTGTAGCTCAACAAGGTTCATAACTTCTTATGCAATTTGGATTCATGTACTTATTTATTCTCTGGTTGGTGTTCCCAAGATCTACAATACACATAATTAAACTCAGATTAAGAACCAACGCCAATATATAGATGCAACATTCAAGTTATATATATTAACTTTTTTCATTAATAATTAAAGGATATATCAATCATACACTAAGACTGTTTATGTTTAAAAATAGATTAAAGCCTTGCAATTTATTACAAGTATATGATAGTAATAATTAAACTAACAGATAACATCTATTAATAAGGCTAACCAAAATTACAAACTATTAATGAATAGAATTTATTTTTAGAATATGTTCAGTACCAACAAAGAATGTATGTACTTAGAATATTGTTAAACTTAAATGTATATATTGTAACAAGTAAGAAAAGAGATGATGGAGTTCTTTCACCTTTCAAGTATCTTGTTCTTACTATGTTAGATACTGATGAAGCAAAAACAAGAACAACTACGCACATCAGGTCTGCAGGCTTCATGAGTATCTCTCCTTCTAGGGCATAAGATGCAAAATCTGCAATTATATCACCACAAATTAACCACATTGATGTCGAAGTTGGAACACATCTATTTACGAACCAAGTTAATTGTGCAAGTGGATTCTCTTACCATTATTGTGACAATGGCAATGGTTATTACATAAATCACAATGAGATATGGCTTTTTTCTCTCATTAGTGACAATGACAAAGGATTGGTACTCATGTTTCTCGTCACAAGCATTCTTTTCCACTTGTTTGTGTTGAAAATAAGCACTTCTAACAATAACCTTTCTAGATATCCATGGTTTTCTCTTACACTATTCTTGGACATTAGTGTGACCATGATCTTTATGCAAACCCAAACATGGTTTATGAATTGGCTTCTTAGGCTGTTAAAATATTGCATGTTCAGGGTTTTTCTTCTCCTCATGGATCATAGAAACTTAATTCATGCAAATAATGTGACGAGTATCATCAACCAACACATGTAAACGCTATGGTTGCTATTAAGATGTTCTTGTTAGCCTAATTAAGAGTTGGTCGCTATTGAGAACACTATGGTTGCTATTAAGATGTTCTTCATTACCTTGAGTTTTCTCTTGACCTTTTATGTCCATGATGTATTTATTTTTAGATGCACATTTTAGACAAAGAATAGGGATAATCTATTGTTTGACAGATTAAGTACTTACATAGGAAACAACACATCTTAGTTCTTATGCATATATTTAATTGTCTTGTAAATAAAAATAAATTCATAGTTAAACCCACTCCCCATTAACACAATTATTTAACAACTGACTTGTTTACCCAATGAAATAAACAATATTTGATGTCACCAACAAAAAAGGAAGAAGATAACAAAATAATTCCAGAGATATAGTAAATGACATTTATTATATTATTGTTCGTAAGTTCAATGTGTTAATTACTTGTGATAATTTATATTTTCTAATTTTCCTTTACTATTTGTAATATGTAACTTCTTATTTAATATGCTACTTGGATCATTATATATCAATTTGATTGGATTTTTTTCAGAAAAAAAACTGTGGCTTTTTAAATTTCAAACTATTCATTCCTCTAGCTACTCATCACCTCCTGCATACATCTTTTTAAACTAAATGACTTTTTTATATTTATTTACAATATTAAAATATTACTCTTTTTAGGTGTACATCTTTATGCTTTATTCATGAATGGATAACTATTAACTTATTGTTGCTTTGCCCAATAGGATTATTGTTGGAACGGGTGAATTTGTAAAGTAAAGATCAATAAGACTTGGTTGACACTTTAATACTCCTAAAAGTAGTATGCTTGGTGGAAAATAGGATGTGTTTAAAAGTTTGTATCATGTTATAAGATAGTTAACGTTTGGGTGACATTAGTGTAAAGTAGACATATTAAAACAAAATATTGAATCAATTGTAACGAAACTGATCTAATGCAAAATGTGGTGGCTATTTTGTAAATAAAAGGAAGTATATTAGATCAGTTATAAGAGAACCAATCTAATATTTACATATTAGATTAGTTAAATAGACAGTCAATCTCATATGAGGATATTAGATCGGTTAAATGAACAACCATTCAAATATTCCTTCGTGAAACCCTATTCACTTCACACTCTTCTTCCTTTGTGCCCTCCACTATCCTTTTTCTCTTCCAAGATGTTGCTCTCGTTATCTTCTTCTCCCTTTGATGGCATACCCCCTAGCATGGCAAAACACTTTCATGAAGAGATAGAGTTATCTTTGCAAGGTGAAGTAAAACTCTTTTCTTTTAGGCCACAATGGAGTATCTTTAGTAGATTATGAATATTTAGGGCTAGTATTAAGGGCCAAGTAGTGTAGGTTTCTTTTAGGCCTTGTGTTAAAGACCAAGTAGTGTAGGATTTTAAAAATAGTCTTTCTTAAATAGGAAGCATTAGATGCGCCTACTTAAACTACTCTTTAATGTTTAATTATGTTAATCAAGCTAGCTTAAGAAGGGAATCCCATGTGTGCTGCATGACAAGCTCTTAGTAAAGAGTTCAACTTGTTTTCTTCTATGGCCATGTACTGGGTTGCGCATTCTCTAACCTTGTTCATGTTTGTCAGTCTCTTTGTGAAAAGGGAGTCAGAGAATGGTCTGGGTTGGAGGTCACATATTTGGTAGTGCATGACCATGGATGGAGTGATACCTGGGATGGGGGCAATAACAACCATGAACCTCTCCATGAAGTGCTTGAAGGTTTTTCCTTCTTTGTATTCTACGAACTTCAGAGCAGCCATAGAGTATGAATTGTCTTTTGGTCTGCGAATCGGGCTCTGAACACGGAGCTTAGAACTTCGAAAGAGTCCACTGACTATAGGGGTAGCGTATAGTAACAATCTAGGGCTTGACCGTCTAAGGTGGTAGGAAATAACATGCAAAACACCTTCTTTTCCTGAGTGAAGATACGGACCTGGATCAAATATGCCTTCAGGTGTGTTGTCGAATTAGTGGTCCCATCGTATTTGCAGATGTTGATGGCGAATGTGTGGTCATGTTTCAGTGAGGGGGTGGAAATTATCCACCTCTAGGGATTATAAGAGGTCGACCCTGTCCATGTAGGTGTGGTGAAGCCAACGCGACTTGCCATCTCGGCGATCTTTGCTTCTCCTTCGTCGATGGTGATGCCTAGTGGAGTTTGTGATTCTGCCGATGCTCCTCTTTCGCGGGGTTGTGGGACCTTCTCGAGCCGTGGTCTCGTCTGAATCGGCAAGGTCGACCTTGGTGCTCCTCCTCCTCGTGATTGGTTGCCCTACTACGGTACCTCTGAGTCTTGTGTAGAGAAGACCGACTACGACTCTTAGGGGACTTGTTTCTGAGTTTCAAGCTTTTGCTAGTCTGGGAGCAGATTGGGTCGTTGGCCTGAGGGCTCTCTCGGATTGTCCAAGATCAACTTCTCCTAGGCTGCTTGCGGGGAGGAGAGTCGTTGCTGGAGTACCAAGAGCGTATGATAGGTGAAGGTTCCCTCCGAGGCTAGGGAGGAACTTGTCCTTCTTCCAGATTGACCAACTTTTGATTCAGCGTCTGGAGGTCAACCTATTGTTGTGCGCGCATAGCGACGATCTCATTGCGCTGTTGCTCATTTAACTAGATCAGATGTTGGATCTGACCTTGCAAAGCCACCATGAGGTTGCTTACTGGATTGGAATCCATCTCGTGTTAGAGTTGAGCTTGGTTCCTAGTAATGACCATAAATGTGTGAGGCTGGGGCAAAGTTTTAACGGAACCATGATGGGAATCAAATGTTCATACCAGGATCTTGAGGCGAGCCTTTAGACAGGTGGCAAGATCAGGGAGCTTTGAAAGACCTTGACGAGATGCCTCTAAGGGTTGCGAGACAAGAGAAGATCCACATGTAAAAAATTTTCTAACGCTCAAGTTAGTAAATGATTTAGGGAGAGAGTACAAGTATGTGAAAGTATATTTTAGAGTGAGTATTTCCATAAAGGATACTAGGTGTATTTATAATAGGTAACATGATATTAACCAATATCAGTGAAATAATAACTTACCATGATATAGTAATAATAATAATTACAATGTGATAGCTTATCAGATATACAGAATATTTAGTATAAGATCGTAATCATACTAACGAGATTTGTTAGTATGAAAATATCAGTCACATTAGATGTATCTTGTAATTTCTTGTAACCACTTTTAGAGGTAAAGTTCATTGGGCCTTAATGGGTTGTATCATCTATTGGACCGGATATGTATGTTAAATATTTTAAATCTTTATATCAATAGTATTTTTAACACAAAAAGATTTCTAAAAACTAATTTATATAACAAAGATATTAAAAAATATTCTAAAACTAAAAATTATGCAAATATTAGACCTTAACTTTTTTTACGTTGCAAAGTTGAAAACAAATACTATAAATTCTCAAAATTTAGGAAGTAAAACCTTGATTTTCAATATATGTATATATGTAGGAAGTGAGGAGCAAGATCCACGACACATATTTGAACACGCACACCAATAATAATTTTTCTTTCTGTCAAAATTTAAAATAGATTATCGTTAAGTAAAATCTTGCCTAATTGCAACGACTTTAATCATTACACAAAATAGAGTTATATTAGCATGGTAATCTAAATAAAATCGTTTCATATCAGAATGACTTCTTTATCATGAAGTCATACTAACATTGCACAACTTGTGCTAGTTGTGTTGGGTGGAAATTTTTTAAAACTTGCATTATTTTCGTAAATTCATATTCAAATTGGCCACAACCACAATAATAAAAAAAACCTAAATCAACACGAAATTTTATCAGTGAAACACCTAATTAAGATGAAATTGGCTTCATGGTCATATTTATTAAAAATGATATGACAATAGTTGTATTTTCTTAAAAAATGTTACTATAAATAATATTAACAGTAACAATGTAAAACCTTAGAAAATTGTAGTTTAGAAGTGATAGTGGTTTAAAAATAGCGAAACTCGATTATTTTAATATTAAAAGTTTTTAATATAAATAGAATTGTTATGAATGAGTTTAATTTTGTTAAAATACATTATCTCTCTCTAAACCACTTTAATAGAGTTTTCTGACTTCTCTCTAGGAGTTCTGTCTCTCTGGTCATTTGATTGAAGAACCAAGACCATAGGATTGATCCTCTCGACGAGCTCTTCAAGTTGGACCGATTAGTGTCTTCGTTCGTGTAAGTTGGGTTTCCGCCATCTTTTTGGTTTATTTTTGTTTTCTGTTGCATGTGAGCTCTCTTTTGCTTACATGCATCATTTTATTCATCAGTATGAGTCTATGCTAATTAGTGATCATAACGATATGTCCTGATCATTCTTGTGATGTTTCTATGTGTAGATATAGCATTCTATGGAGTTAGAGGTGTTTGGCGTTCATAGAGCTATTTAAACAAGATATCAAGTAAGGGAAGCTAGATTATTTTTCTATAATTTGAAAATGTATTGCTTGTTTTGATTTTGATTACATGTAATTTCTCTATTTGATGTGTGTATTAGCTTAAAATTAATGTTGGTTGGTGTTGCTTTGAATTTCTGGTTTGCATGTTGTAAGCAGGTGAGAATATACTATTTTTGCTCAAGCAAGAGGCTCTAGCCTAAGCGAAAATAGTAGAAAATCATCTTTGCTATATGTTAGAGTTATCGCTTAAGCGAGGAAATTGTCGCTTAAGCAAGAGCAGTCTCGCCTAAGCGAGGAAGTCTAGCATAAGTGAGAACTCACAGATTTATCACAATATCCTCTGTTCAAGTTCCTGCCCTAGAAAGAATGTCTCACTTGAGCGAGAGAACTTCTGTCACTGGTCGAGGTGAGTCTTTACTCATTTGGTGATTTAATTGATTTATTTTCCTTTGGAGCTTCAAGGAGATACTCGCTAGGTGATCAGTTTGTCGCTGGGCGAGAATGTGCTTCTCGCTTAAGCGAGATACTATGTAATATGAGCAAGAATATCAACATCTGTTTGGATATTGTTTGACTTTGATGTTGGTAGTTTTATAATTATGTTTGATTGGCTAGCATCTAAACATGAGACTGAGATGTGTTAAATAATTCAAGGTGAATTAGTTATGAATTGTGGTAGTGTATGTATGCATTGAAGTAGGGATTGTCTTGGTAGTTATCCCGACGCTCTAATAATAATTCAAATTCTCAATTAGAGAGGAATGAGGTATATGGTGGGAGGATCAGGAGGTCCTAGCCTTGGGGTTTTTCCTTGTCCAAAGGTGTTAACAGACTAACCTTGTATGTGGTAGAGTTTCCCTCTTAATCCATCACTATGTAGAGCATGAGATGCGACTACAAGTGCAAAACTGCCTAGATCTGACCTTAATGCATGTATCTAGATTAGTTGAGTCGTAGTTTATATATATATATATATATATATATATATATATATATATATATATATATATATATATATATATATATATATATATATATATATATGTATGTATGTATGTAAGTATGTGAATATCTACTTGTCTATAGTTGTATGTCAATATTATATAGATTGAGATAATTCTTTGAAAGTCATTAGCTTACCCTTCTTATGTGTTTCTATCTTATGTTACTTGTCTTCCTTTAATGATCACCTATTTTGTGGGAGCAACGATGGTTGTGGTTTTAGAGGCACCTCAGGAGGATGAGGATCCATCTATTAGATTAGAGGGAGGTCTGTCGGTGGGAAGATCTTGTAAGTGGTTAGTCTGTGTTTAGAGTTAGAAGCGTTTGATTTGTATAATTGATATATTTATATACTCCTATCATTTGTAAGATTGTATATACTTTATACATTGGTTTATCTGTTTTGAATCTCTAAGGTGAAACATCTTATTTTATTAGTTTTAATATGCTAAAATTAGGATGTTACAAACAATCACTACAAAAAAAAGATATATAGCATTGGTCATTTTATGGAGGTTAAAAAGACCTCCACAAATAAAGATCATATGGATAGATTATGATAGATTTTATAAAAGCTGATAATATAGGGGATTATTTTTTCTTTTAGGAGGTTTATGACCTCCGCAGATTGCAACACATTCTTCTTTGATTAATTCACGTGTTCCCTCCCAAATCAGAAAAGTAATGAATCTTTCCCTTTCACTCGAAAACCTAAGTTCAGAGTGCCAATCGATTTCGCTCCGCGATTAAGCCATGTCGTAGCCTCCGTTGCAGCGATCTTCATCGTGCCAGCTCCGCCGCGCTGTCTCCGTCGCGTCAGCTCTATCGCGCCAGCTCCGTCCCACGGTCTTCGTCGCGCCAACTCCGTCAAAAACCTAAGTTCAGAGTGCCAATCGATTCCGCTCCGTGATTAAGCCATGTCGTAGCCTCCGTTGCAGCGATCTTCGTCGCGCTAGCTCCGTCGCACCAGTTCCGTCGCGCCAGCTCCGTCTCGAGGTCTTCGTCGCGCCAGCTCCGTCTTGTGGTCTTTTGAGAGGAAATGGTGTGGGTCCTTTTGAATGTGCTTTTCTTCTTCTCCCCCATTTCTCTCGTATTTGTATTTCTACTTTGTACTCTATGTACATGTTTCTGTAAATAGAAAAAAAAAAGATGCTCGTGCAATTATATTGGGTATGGAATCTTCAATAATACAATCACACTAATCATCATTTTTCACAATAGGCATTATTGTCACTTGGTAATGGTTTGAGTTGGACCCTTTTTTCTTGATTTTGTCTAATCCAATGGGAGCCGATTAGAAATGGCTTACTCATTAGTCGGCGAATTGGTGCTCATAGTCCAAATATTGCTTGATTTTTAGGACTTTTCTTTATATATTATACACACACACATAGAACAAAACTTCGGTAATTTTTCTAGTTGGTTTTAGTGTTTTTTAATAAGAATTGGTGAACTAATCCAAATTCTATCTCTATCAGTAAGATTAATCCAGTCCACTCCTGATCAACTTGGTTATCCACAGTACTGTTTCGAAGTAATAATGACTATGATATTTTAATGGGTTATTTAATTTTTAGTGTTATCTGTTGTAATAAGTGCCCAGTGGTGGAAAAAGTAATTGTTAATTAATTTGAGACTCTTGTGAAAGTTTGCTTGAATTGGTATAAAATGTAATCAATTGTTGATCTATTTGCATTGCATACTATTCCCTTCAAATGTTTTGGGTTTATAGGCCTAAAAATGTTGTGTAAACAATCCCAGAGCTTTTCATGTGTCATGCATCTAACAAGTGAATAAATTTTGTTCTGGTTGCAACACTTTGTGAGTGAAGACTTCCCCCTCCATTCCTTCTTTTAATTTGATGTTCCATGATAGATTCTTTTCTCCCATTAAGTTCTTGAAACTGAAATTAAAAAAATAGGTGACGTAGACAAAAGGGATGAAATTTATTATTCACGTAAGTTTTTCTGTCAATTCTTAACATTGTAACATATATGTTACATCTAAGGATGGCAAAACAATTCATTTATCCATCATCCATTTGGTCCATCCACCAGTCAATACATCTATTACCAAGATATAAAATAAATGAGTTAGATCAAGTCCATCCATTTAATTTCACAGATGAGTAATGACGTACTCATTATTTTGGTCCTCCTATCAATATTTATTTAACGTATCATAGTTAATCCAATTAGTGTTTCTGTTAGGTTCATTAAGATAACTAAGAAAGAACACAAACCAAAAAGACGTAGACTTACAACAACTTTTGCATACAAAAGGAAGGTATTTTTTTTCACACAGGGTATTCCCTGTTTACACAACCAAAGGCTCCCCGTTTCAAAAAGCTCCCCCAACACCTCCCTAAAGGCAACTATATATAGACTTCTTGAGAAAGACTCCCTTCCCTTCCACCAAAACAACTAACTGCATAACTAGTATTTTAAAATTTCATTCTATAATACACATTCCACTTTCTCTCATTATTTCCTAGCCTAACAGTTTCATAATTAAATCTTCTTAAATGTAAGTTTCCAAAACATTTAGAAACACACATTTTAAAATTTAATTTACAAAATTTATTTTTGAAAGTTAAGCAAAATATATTTTGAAAAAAAAAATAAAAATATTATCTATATCCAGATTGGATATCCATCTACCAAAAAACATGTTAGTGGTTGGATCAGATTTTTAATGAATCAATATTATATTTAAGTATGATAATTAATATTTATTTTATATTTATTATGTTAAAAATCTATTTAAATAGTTTACCTATGTTCTAACTTGTATAAGATCTAGAGAAGAAGTTAAACAATGGAAAAAAAGAAGCATTTTCTTTGAACTTTCGTATTGGGAGTCTAATTTGTTACGCCATAATTTAGATTTCATGCATATTGAAAAAAATGTATTTGACAATTTGGTATATACTTTGTTAAATGAAAAGCCTAAATCCAAAGACAATGTAAATGCTAG
>Ga0214543_1009643_pt1 | contig 14863 bp, 8 predicted proteins | sample CNSS2metaG_FD_160094 | JGI IMG/M metagenome (GOLD analysis project Ga0214543, IMG submission 160094) | Root nodule microbial communities from cowpea collected in UCLA plant growth center, Los Angeles, California, USA - CNSS2 | ecosystem: Host-associated > Plants > Roots > Nodule | place: USA...
TGAGAGTTTAAAATATATATATATATATATATATATATATATATATATATATATATATATACTTTATAAAGTAATACATTTATATTTTTATTTTTTCAAAAAAATAATATATTTTAACAAAGTTTTGTGAAAAAATTTTTGACCATGCATAAATGTCGGCACCCCTAAAAATTTTTTTAATGTGATTTGAAAAATAAATTTTGTCAAATTTTATAGAAAATATCATTCTCTTTTATTAAAATATTTTCTTTATTTCCAATTCCCCAAACTCGTAATAACGCACTTCCCATTCAATTTTCCTGATTCGATGTCTTCCTAAGGCTCTTAAATTCAGTCCTTGAAACACCTAAACTATCTAAGATTCCCTTTCTGTCGTCCTTGAAACACCTAAAAGCTTTGACAAACTTATATCTGTCGTATTGTTCTGGTTTTCTTTGCATTACTCGCTACCTCTACCTTCCAATTTCTTATAAATATACGTCAAATCCCAACAGAATAACATAATACAATACACCACCATGTCTCTCTCCTCAATTCTATCTCAAACCCACCATTATTTCTCTGCTCAACCCACAACTACCCTTCTACTCTTCTTCCTCCTTTTCCTACTTACCTTCTACCTATGCCGAAAACCCAACCCCCAAAACCTACCACCGGGCCCACCGGGCCTCCCCTTCTTCGGGAACCTTTTATCTCTTCACCCGGACCTTCAAACTTACTTCGCTGCCTTGGCCCAGATACACGGCCCAATCTTCAAACTTCGACTCGGGAGCAAGCTCGCCATCGTCGTAACCTCACCCACCCTCGCTCGGGAGGTCCTCAAAGAACACGACACTCTTTTCGCCAACCGCGACGTCCCCGTCGCCGGTAGGGTTGCCACCTATGGCGGCTCTGACATAGTATGGACCCCGTACGGAGCCGAATGGCGGATGCTGAGGAAAGTGTGCGTGGTGAAGATGTTGAGCACCGTCACCCTGGATTCCGTCTACGATCTGCGCCGCAACGAGGTCTGCAAAATGGTGTCGTATCTGTACGACCGAGCGGGGAGTGCGGTGAACGTGGGGGAGCAGGCGTTTCTGACGGTGATGAATGTGATAACCAGTATGATGTGGGGCGGGGAGGTGGAAGGGGTGGAAAGGGAGAGTTTGGCGGCGGAGTTCAGGGAGTTGGTGGCGGAGATGACGCAGCTGCTGGGGAAGCCCAATGTTTCGGACTTTTTTCCCGGGTTGGCCCGGTTGGATTTGCAGGGCGTGGAGAAACAGATGCAGGCGCTGGTGCCCCGGTTTGATAGGATATTCGAAAGGATTATTGGTGAACGATTGAAAGTGGGTGAAAAAGAAGATGGGAAAAAGAAAGAAAGAAAAGATTTTCTGCAGTTTTTGTTGGATCTTAAGGATTCTGAAAGCGCTGATTCAAAGACGCCATTCACCATGACCCATGTTAAAGCCCTCCTCATGGTACCTTTTCTTATCTCCCTTTCCAACTTCAATTATGGGTTATCTTCTTTGCATCTCATTTTTTTCTTAGAATTTTACCTTTTCTTTTTAAAACTAAATTTTAGAATAAAATAATAATATATTTCAGTCAACTAAGTTTATGGAATATAAGAATTTCGGAACGAAAACATTATTTTTCCACCGCTTTAGTAAATAGACATAAGGAGGTGTTGTGAACCTAAAAGGTTTTCAAAGCATGGTCCTCAGGTTAGAATATATCATGATTCAAATCTCAAGAATGCAGTTTTATTTGACATCACTTCATGATTCAAATTCTCACTTCATTGAAGAGTGTTCACGTTATGGCACAATTAGTTATTGATGTTTTCTCGGGATAGTGAGTCAAAAAGAAAATAAATTATTTAAAATGAGAGAAAAAAACAAAAATCTTATAGTTAATTTAGTGATATAATAAAAAATGCAAAATGAATTCTTGAAATATAAATTAAAGTTAAAATATCTTTTAGGTTAAAATAAAAAAAAAACTATTATAAAATCTTAATAAATAGAAAAACCATAATTCAAAACTAAAATATATTAAAATAAATGAATTTATAAAATGTTAAAATTTTAAATAATACAATTATTCTATTTATTATTTTAATACCATAATTATAATCATGTGAAAAAAAATAATTAATTATATTAAAGTATGATTTATTATATAAATATAATAAAATATTTATAATAAAATTGATCATGTATTCAGAATTAATTATTTTGTAAATTTTATTATATTACAGTTGAATTATTATGATTTTAGGTGTGATTGATTATTTTTTATATGATAATAGATAGATTATTTATTTTTTATGTTAGTATTTTCTTTAATGTAATAAATTATACATATCGATTTCTTTTTTTTAACATTTTTAATACTTTATAGTATTGTTTTCCTATTTTTCTTCGATTACAATTGTTTTCGTATGTAATTTTGGCTAGCAAACAAACAGGTTAGGTTTTATAAGTATAACATGATTTATGTTTTCAGATAAGTATAACTAAACAGTTTTAAGCGAATCAAATGGTAAATTATCTATTTTGAAATTGTTATAAGGGCGATTCCTTCCGTGCCTTAGTGAAAAAAAAAAACACCATACTGAAGAATGTTGTGACTAACACTAAGAAAATTGTACATAAACAACACAAACAGGATATGGTTGTGGGTGGAACCGATACATCTTCCAACACAGTAGAGTTTGCGATGGCAGAAATAATGCAGAAACCAGAGATAATGAGGAGAGTTGAAGAAGAGTTAGAAGTTGTGGTTGGAAAAGATAAGATGGTAGAAGAATCTCACATTCATAAGTTGCCTTACTTGCAAGCTGTGATGAAAGAAACTCTTCGGTTGCACCCTGCGCTTCCACTTCTAGTCCCACATTGCCCTAATCAAACCACCAATGTGGGTGGCTACACCATCACGAAGGGTTCTCGAGTCTTCGTCAATGTGTGGGCCATTCACAGAGACCCTTCCATTTGGGAAAGACCACTTGAGTTTGATCCTACGAGGTTCTTAGATGCAAACTGGGATTTCAGCGGCAATGACTTCAGTTATTTTCCCTTTGGATCTGGAAGAAGAATCTGTGCAGGAATAGCGATGGCTGAAAAGACTGTTCTGCATCTTCTTGCCACACTTGTGCACTTGTTTGATTGGACAATACCACAAGGAGAGAAGTTAGAGACAGCAGAAAAATTTGGTATTGTTCTAAGAAAGAAAATGCCTTTGGTTGCTGTTCCCACCCCACGCTTCTCCAACCCACACCTTTATAATAGAATTTAATATATTTATTATTCATGCACCAAGCATGGGAGTGTATACTACAGTGATAATAGTTATGTAACCAGCATGTGCCTTTTCTTTTAAATACTTCAATAAAATGCAACAAAAATGCATTTAGTTATAGATTTTCGTAGTTCTATTGTTAAACCCTCAGTACAACTGCAATTTTCTAAAAGAAGAAAACGTTGGAATTACGTTTTCAGTTGACTAACTAGTTAGAAGATGACCAAAAAATCGAGAAAAAGTGATGAACTAAGCATTACAAAATGAAACTGACTAAATGCATGAATAATTATTATAACAACTTTGTTTTTTCCGGGATTAGACAAATTGCAGGCATAAATAATTATGCTAAGAGCTTAACTTTTGTATATTATCAGTTGAGGAAACATTATCATGTTAACTAATAAAAAATTTTAATAAATTTTCATCATTTAATTACCATGACTTCTTGTTACACACGTGTTAAAGGTGGGTTTAGCTTAACTCATCCCACAACACCAGCTTATAAGGTGAAGTTTGCACCCCGTCACGCTAGGTATATTCATCTCGTGCATGAAATTAAAATTTAGTGGGTGGTCCGTTAGTGACCCGATAGCGAGTGGAACAGAATGTCCAAAAAATCTCGCTATGATTGACTCTAACCTGACTCTAATACTATGTTAATATATATAAGCCATGAGAGAAAGAAGAAAGAATGTGTACAAAAATGCGTACAGAAACGCACAAGAAGTGTTCGGTGAAAAACAACTCAAAGAGAGCTTAGTTGCTTATTGATTTATTAGAACCTTTGTTCAATATATAGATATAGAGTACAATGTCCCATCATATAAAGGAAAAAGTAAAACCTAATAAAACAAAATATTTGATAATAATAAAAGAGAATCAAATATATGATATCTCTATCAATATAAATAAACTCAAAAGATATATAATATCTTTATCTTTCCCTCTCAAGGTGGGCATGAAGATTGTAAAGGCCCAACCCGGAAAGTAGAAGGATGTAAGGACTTAGTAAACATATAATCAAGTTGACTTCTAGAAGGAACATGGAGAAGGTGACCATCAACAAGCTTTTGTCGAATAATGTGACAACCAAGTTCTATATGCTTGGTTCTTTGATGAAAAGTGGGATTCTTGGCAATATGAATATCAGAATTGTTGTCACAAAAGTTAGTGTAAGGAGTGGGAACAAAAAAATGCAAATCTTGAATAAGGTATTGAATCCATTGTAGTTCACATGCTAGGGATGCCAATGCGCGATACTCAGCCTTAAAAGAAGACTGTGAAATAGTGGTTTTGTTTCTTAGACTTCCAAGCAACCAAAGAGATGTTTAAGAAAACGCAATATCCAAAAACAGGGCGTCGGGTAGTGGCACATGTTTCCCAACCAGAATCAGAAAACGCCTGAATTTTAAAAGAGATGTTGGATTTATACAAAAAGCCATATCCAAGAGCATTTTTTAAGTATCAAATGATCTGTAAAGTCTACTGCATATGTGGTTCACACGAAGAAGAAACAAATTGGCTGAGTTGTTGGACAGTAAAACTAATATCAGGTATGGTGTTAGTCAAGTAAAGTCGTCCAATCAGACATCGAAAGGAAGAAGGATCTGGTAGAAGAGCTCACTCGTCGATATGTAGTTTGATAGAAGGATCATATGGCGTTGGTGTAGGTTTACATCCAAGCATCCCTACGTCTGAAACAAGTCCAAATAGTATTTCCTTTGATTCAAACTAATCCATCAACAGAACGAGAAACTTCAAGGCTCAAAAAATATTTGATAGGACCAAGATCTTTAATATAAAATCTAGAATGAAGATGAACTTTTACAACATTAATTTCAGCAAAGCTATTGCAAGTGAGAACTACATCATCGACATAAACCAATAAAATAGTAATAATAGAGGTAAATTTCTTCCTAAAGAGAGAGTGGTCAGCAGAGCTTTATATTAACCAAGAAGAAGTAGCTTTGAAGTTAATTTTTGATTCCAATTACTACTGACTTATTTTAAACCATATAGAGACTTGTTAAGCTTACAAACAAGATTTGATTGGGGAAGAGAAAAACCAGGTGGAGACTTCTTATAGATCTCTTCCTGTAAGTCTTCATAGAGGAAAGCATTGTCAACATCCAACTAAAGAATAAACCAAAGTTAGCAGTGGCCAAGGCTAAAAGGATGTAGATAGTGGTAAATTTGACATTAGGAGAGAGAATTTCAAAATAATTAAGCCCCTCGATTTAACTAAATAATAAGTTGACTAATTGGTTGGAAGATGAGCAAAATATCAACAAAAAAAAGTGATGAATTAAGCATTAAATGAAAGTGATTAAATGCATGAATAATTATTGTAGACAACTTTGTTTAATCCGGGATTAGACAAATTGCAGGCATAAATAATTATGCTAAGAGCTTAACTTTTGCTTATTATCAGTTGAGGAAACATGTTAACTAATACAAAATTTAATAAATCTTCATCATTTAATTACCATAACTTCTCGTTACACACGCACATGGATTCTAAAAGTTTGGAAGTTTTGAAGATGAGAATGGGACCTGTATAAGTTTGATTATTATATTCTTAATTTTGAAGTAAAAGATTATGTTCCTCTCAATTATATGAGTATTGTTTGGAGTGGTGGGTTAAAATATCAATTATTATTATTTGAATCCGTCCATGATTTGATAGAAAATTCTTACATTGACTCGTTACATGTATGAATATAAATATGGATAATATCTAATTTTTTCAATTGGGTGTAAGAACATAGATGATATATGCATATTCATCCTCATCTTGTCTCTATTTAAATTATTAAACTACTCAAAGATTATATATATATATATATATATATATATATATATATATATATATATATATATATATATATATATATATATTATTCTCTCCCTTAACTCTACTAATATTTCCAATATTCTTTTTTATTTTGTTTCTTATCACAACATTTATCATACATTTTTCTTATATGTGATTTTATTCAAATGATGTTTGTTCGACTATTTTCATATAAAATTTTCTCAAATCTTTAAAATTTTTTCTATCTTTATCATACTCATAATTATATATTTTTTTGCATGTAATTTTATTCAATAATTGTATCAAATCATTTGATATTTTTATTTGTTACTTATTTTTATGATTTATTATATAATTATTTTTATTTTTCAATTCATTCTTATAACTATAATTTTACCACCATAATTGTATAAAGATCTTTTATTTACTATAATATAATAATATAGTATTATTTTCATAAATTGTGTTTAATTCTTCTAACATAAATTAAAGAACAATAAAATATTTTGTCCAAGTTTAAATTATTATTAGTTTAATACGCATATAAAATCTTACCTAGTGACAAACCTTTTCAATAACACAAAGGATAGTGGCTCCCCAAGATTTTTTTAAATTTTTTAATTTTATATATTAAAAAGTTTTAAAATTTTTAAAAAATATATAGCATATAATATAAAATGATGAAAATTAAATTATATATATTTTTATTTCTTTTATAAAGTATAAAACAAATAATAAAATATAAAATCAAATTTAACAAAGAATAAAAATATATATTAATAAATATTTTTTTGTCTTTTAAGTTTTTTACCTATTGTACTTATTTTTTGTTTTCATTTTTTTTTAAAGTTAGACATAAACTCGTTATTTTTGCTCTCATTTTTTTTATTTTTTTTTTTTTTAATTTTTGAAAAAAATAATAATATCTCTCTTTTGTCTCACTTGATAATTAAATATTAGTTTAATAATTAGCATTATTTTTTATTTATTTTGTGAGTCTTTGTATATTATCTTTTGTATATTATCTTTTATTGATATAGAAAAAAAAATAATAAATTTTATATGTTTTTCATAGCTAGTTTTATCAAAGTTTTATTTAAGTAATTAGATTATGATCAATTATTTTTTTGAATTTTAATTCTTTGGAAAGAAATAAATATATTAATAAAAAATAAAAGAATACATTTATTTTTTAAAGTATTAACAAGGAAACTATAAGTGAAGATCAAAACAAGTAAATACAACTTCTTTACATCTTCGGAAGCATGATACTACAATTTTAATTGTTCAATTAGAAAAAACATAAAAATATATATATATATATATATATATATATATATATGTATATATATATATATATAATTTATTACTTCTAATTTATTATGATAAACATTTATAATCAATTATAAATTATTTTTTAATATTTATTATTATTATTTATATTTTATTTTAATAAAATAAAAAAATTAAGTTATAAAATTTCTATTAATTTAAATTTTGGCATTTTATAAAATAATTTATTCAAATACTGTTATTCTAAAACTAATATGTTTATTCATTAATATTTTTTAATAAAATTCCTATTTTTATATTTTTATTCTAAATATAATTTTTTTATTAACATTTTATGATTATATTTTAATTAAAACGTTTTTTATTTAATTTATATTTTAAAAGAATTTCATCAAATTACTTTTATTTTTTCATTTTAATTTATTCTCTTACACTATATTACCAGATTATTTGATTTTTTATTCTAGCACATTAATCATATTAATTGCCTACTTTTCAAGATTTTATTTTCTTTCTTTCGCTCCAAAACGTTCCTTTCTGTGTTTCTTTTTTCTTCCCTCCTATATAGAGCTAGGCGTCACATCACATCCTACCTACTCAAAGATTTTTTATTAATTTAAAGAAAAAAAAAAGAATCCATAAAAATTTCTGGATTTAAATGAATATTAGGCCATGAAAGAAAAGAAGATATTTATGTGATCATTTTGTGGTCACTCCGGCTACTTCCATTGCCCATAAATATGTGCGGTCCTTGCGGGGCAGAGAACACTCATATTTGTCTTCTCTTGCAGATTTTATTGCCATGCGCACATTTTTTTTTTATTAACTCGCATGATATTAAACAAGTAGAAAAAATATCTTCAGAAACTTCACATTTAGAAGAGCAAAGGTAGTGGAATTACCTATGTGGTCGCCATTCTCATCTTCTGATTCTCTCAGATTTCAACGCAATCATGTTCACCCTCTCAACATTGCTTCTACTATTCTGGGTCCTTTCCACAGTTATTTACTACGCATGGCTTTATTTCTTCAAACCCAACACTCAGAGGCTTCCACCGGGCCCATCGGGCCTCCCTTTCCTCGGGAACCTTCTATCTCTTGACCCGGACCTTCACACTTACTTCGCCGCATTGGCCAAAATCCATGGCCCAATTTACAAGCTCCGACTCGGGAGCAAGCTCGCCATCGTCATAGCTTCACCAGCCGTGGCTCACGAGATCTTGAAAGACCACGACACTGTATTCGCCAACCGCGACGTCCCAGTCGCCGGCAGGGTTGCAACCTACGGCGGTTTTGACATAGCGTGGAGCCCCTACGGAGCCGAATGGCGGATGCTGAGGAAAGTCTGCACTGTAAAGATGCTGAGCAACACGACCCTGGACTCCGTGTACGATCTGCGGCGCAACGAGGTGCGTAAAACGGTGTCGTATTTGTACGGCCGAGCGGGGAGTGCAGTGAACGTGGGGGAGCAGGTGTTTCTGACGGTGATGAATGTGATAACTAGTATGATGTGGGGCGGGGCGGTGGAAGAGGCGGAGAGGGAAACTTTGGGGGCGGAGTTCAGAGAGTTGGTGGCGGAGACGACGCGGCTTCTGGGGAAGCCCAATGTCTCGGATTTTTTTCCCATGTTGGCGCGGTTCGATTTGCAAGGTGTGGAGAAAGAGATGCACGTGTTGGTGTCACGGTTCGATGGGATATTTGAAAAGATGATTGGTGAACGAGTAAAGGTGGGTGAAGAAAAAGATGGGAACAAGAAAGAAAGAAAGGATTTTCTGCAGTTTCTGTTGGATCTTAAGGATTCCCAAGATTTCGATTCGAAAACGCCATTCACCATCACACACCTCAAGGCCCTACTCATGGTACCTTTCCTACACTTACTTCCATTTCCAATTCTTGTTTCGGGTCTCGTTTGATGTTTCTTTTTCACGTCTTTTTTCCTTCTACCAACTTCCAACTACAACAGACATGAGTAATCTAAAAACTAAAGCTGGAAAAACGAATAACTCGCCCACCCGGTTCGATTTATCACGGTTGATTATTTATGGAGTCAATCAAAAGAGTAAAAAATTTCGATAGATCCGGTCTATCATGAATTTAAACTATTTATTTTTTAGTTAAAACTAGATTGAAATTCTAATTAAAATCTAAATAAATTTTAATATAATCTAAATACAAACTAAAATAAAAAAAATACAAATTATCTAACATGATCCAAAAACAAAGTTCAACTTAACAACAAAATATTTGTATGATCATTTATTTGTGAGATTGTGAGTCAACTCGACTCATTCACAGATTCAACTCGAATGAGTCGAGTCAAAAATTAACCCTATTTAAATTTGTAAAAATATTTCAATCCAACCTAATCTGAATCTGTGATGAGCCGAGTTAATTAGCGCATTCAAACATATTTTAACAGCTCTATCAAAAACCTACCCACCATCACAACTCTGCCACATTAATTACTAACTTTAACCTAATATATAGTTGGATTTTTTAATTTACAAAATCTAATTAATTATGTATTATATTTTAGGCCTAATCAAATTGAATTAACCTAAGTTATTTAATGCATTAAAAATATATTAGGTTTCAAATTTGTTAATACTACACAATTTTAAATATTATTACCTATATGGTTTCATTTGATACTCTTATTAGTTGTACATTAACCCTTTATTTATTTGCTGAAGTAAGAAAATGGAGAAACTTAGCATTATTTGAGAGGAGAAAATGAAAGTCATGAATTAACTGGATAATGTTATTCAATGGTAAGTATGTCCGTATCGAAAAGCTAACGAAATCTCCTACACTGCGACTCCATCTTATTAATGTTAGAAAAAAGGATAACTTTAAATAATTTGATAATTAATATTGTGCAAATCTGTGATGAACACAAACAGGATATGGTTACAGGGGCAACCGATACATCATCCAACACAATTGAATTTGCAATGGCAGAAATAATTCAGAAAGCAGAGGTAATGAAGAGAGTTGAAGAAGAGTTAGAAGATGTGGTTGGAAAAGATAAGATGGTAGAAGAAACTCACATTCGTAAGTTGCCTTACCTGCAAGCTGTGATGAAAGAAACTCTTCGGTTGCACCCTGCGCTTCCACTTCTAATCCCACATTGCCCTAGCCAAACCACCAATGTGGGAGGCTACACCATCCCGAAGGGTTCTCGAGTCTTCATCAATGTGTGGGCCATTCACAGAGACCCTTCCATTTGGGAAAGACCACTCGAATTTGACCCTTCAAGGTTCCTAGATGCAAACTGGGATTTCAGTGGCAATGACTTCAGTTATTTCCCCTTTGGATCTGGAAGAAGAATTTGTGCAGGAATAGCAATGGCTGAGAGAACATTTCTATATTTTCTGGCAACACTTCTACACTTATTTGATTGGAGAATACCAGAAGGAGAGAATTTGGATTTATCAGAGAAATTTGGTATTGTTCTAAAAAAGAAAACACCTCTAGTTGCCATCCCCACCCCGCGCTTCTCCAACCCACATCTTTACAATTGAATATAATGTATTTATGTATTCAAAACTCATTAATGCCTCATATTTCTACTTCTTTCTTACATATTTCACAAGTGTTTTTCATATTACCAAAATTATGAGAATGAATTTGAAAGTTCAAAATTAATTTAAACCAATGATAAGGCTTATGAATAAATAAATAGTTAAAAATTTTATTTTATATATCAAGTTCATTTTTAATTTAACTTTCTATTCCTTTCTAAAAATAACATGTATATGAAACTAAAACCGATTAAAATATTTATTATGACGCCACGTGATAAAAAATTGAAAAAAATATATAATACAAACGGTTATCAACTCATTTCCGTTGACAAATTTCTTTATTTTGAACTATTGTCAACGGATGTAAATTAATTAAATGGCGTATATTAGAAGCTTTTGTTTTGAAATTTAAGGTTTTGGTTGGAAATTTAAAAATAGGTTTCCTTTCAAGAAGAACTCAGAAAGAGGATATATGCTAGAAACATAGCAGACAATGTTTTTTACGTGTCTTAATTAATTAGAGACGCCCAACATAATGATTTATTTATGATGTGAATGGGTGCCTTTAACTATTGCTTGTCCTGATGGATTAAATGTCGATGTGATTCCATTTGGATATAGAAAGAGATATATCAATTTTTAAATTGTTTTTGCTTACGTTCTTCCTTTTTGTTACTGGGTGCGATGTGTTGCATTGTTTAGATCATGTTTCGTTGGCGCAGTTTTCTTTATAATATTTTCATTTTGGAGTTATATGCTTGAAAAATAAATTTTACAAAACCGATTGTTTTTTTTATTTCGTTGACAATTGTAATCCCTGATCTCAAGCAATTGGATGGGCTTTTACTAACCCAATCGGACAAACCATTTTGCAACCTTTAATATAAAGTTAGCAGCCGCGGAATTTCAACAAAAAAAAAATCCCTCGTCTTTGAATTTTTTTAATTTCTTCTTACCATTGACCACAAACTTCATATTTACTCGGTCATGGTCAATAAAATTATATAATTTTTTTTAAAATTCATCCACTAATTTAAGAAAAAAATATTATTAAAGTATTATATTAATCTGTCCATCTCAAATAAGACATACATATGATTAACATACCTGATCAAGATAGAAGTATCCTTAAGTCTTCTAAAAAATCATCCTGAATCATGGTAGTCTTGCTCTAGAACAACCTCCTGATGTTGAAAACATTCTTCTGCTCCTCATGAATATTAGTATGAGCTCTTAATGATAAATCAAATCCTCCATGAGATGCTAATGGACCAACTTTTCCATGACGATCCTAACCTCTTCTCCAAGAGATGTTGTAAGTCTATGTCAAGGTTCCTACTCAAAAGCCTCAGCAAGTGAAGAACTTTTGCCAAGAGGTACAAATGCTCCTCTTGTTCTAGCCATATATATACTAAACAAATTTAAAAACATATTAAAATTAAAATCAATAATGAACAAAAATAAAAAACATATTAACATTAAAATTAATTACAATTAAAAATTATAATAAAACATAAAAACACTAAAAAAAGTAATATAACAACTAAAATAAAAAATATAAATAAAAAATCTGAGAAATCTTAAAAGTAATAAAACTTTAAATAATAAACCAAAATTATAATTCAAAATAATTGGAAGTAAATATCAAGAATCAGCATAGTCATAATATAGAAGTGGATATCCATATGCATCAGTCACCGGATATTAACATTTGAAAATACCCTTCACCGAAAGTCGACATCTAGAAGCTACATTTACAAAAGTCCACTTCTAAAAAATCACGAAACTCCATTACCGAAAGTCCACGTATGGAATTTTGTTTTATCGGATTTCGACATGCGGTACGGTACATATTCTACGCTTACAAAGTCGACTTCCGGTGTTATTTGTCCAATAAATTTGTTTGTTTATGAAAGTTCACTTCCGGTATCTTTTTATCTCACGAAGTCGACTTCCGATGCTTTTCCAGAACTGTTTTCACATATGTGGATTTGTATTTCTCAAATATTACATAAACTAAAACTATAATGTCAATTTCAAATCATTCATAAACATGGCATAGGCAAAGCACAATCATAGTGGAGAAGAGAGAAATATTACATGTGTGCACTCTGAATGGTGTCAATGAGGAATAACATAAAGGAGAAAGAGGAGAATGAACCACAAAGTCTATGAAGCACAAAGCAGAGGAGAAAGAGGAGTGTGAGATTTGGTGGGGTACGATACGACACCGTTAGGTTAGAGAAAAATTTTGAGTAAAATCTTAGAAGGTGAGGTGAGTTCGTTTTCATTAAATAGGAAAAAGAGGATGAGATTCAAGTTTTAAAAAAATTGAGTGCAGTTTGTCAAATTGTCAAAGGTCAGTTTTAGAATTTAGAAAATACTTAGAGGTGGAGGTGCAGAAAAAAATTTAGAGGTGTAGAAAGAAACCCTAAATGAAGACCGATAATCTAAATGTGAATAAATTTAAAAATGAGTTTTACATCAGCAATTTCAACAAGTTTGGTTTTTTTTTTTTATATTTGTTTCGGGCTAGCCTAATTAATTCCTCCCAGTTTTACCAGCCCAATAGGGTCCGTTACTGCCTCAGTCCTGATAACTTTTTGGTCTTTTCTTCTTGCATTACCATTATTATATCTAACTTTACCCTCATCATTTTCAAAATAACATTTTGTTTTTTGTAAAAATGACTTCTGATTACCCGCTTTGAAAATTTTCCAGAATTTCTGAAAATATTTGAAAATAAAATTTTCAGAATATTCAGAACATTATTTTCAGAAGATAATTTTTGGAATAGAATTTATGGTATAGAATTTCCAAAATGCATGAAATGTATTCTCAAACAAACATTCTATAACAGAATTTTCTATATATATGTAATACTTTTTAGAATGATTTTTCATAAATAAGATGTCCAAAATACTTCAGAAAACGCGTGAAATGCATTTTGAAATAAATATTATAGAACGAAATTCCAAAAACATATATAATACTTTTTAGAACGAATTTTCATAAATGAGCTTTCCAAAATACATATAACTCTTTATGAAACAAGCTTTTTGGAAGAAGTTTTTTTCTCGAAGGAACTCTCTATATTCTTGTTCTTGCTACGCAGTGGAAAACTGAAATGCAACAATGATATCAATAATGGTAACCAAAGGAGCATCGTCGACAATGGTAACATATATAATTATGCTAGAGAAGGTATTTTAGTTTTTAGTTTTTTTTTTATTTATTTATCTCAGTATGGGGTGTAGGAAGAAAATACCTATATTTTTCATGTTCACGCATTATTCACTCATCACGAAACACTGAGTACATCAAAATCCAACCTTTTTGGGATAAACTTCTCTTTGACAAACAAAATTATTAGAGTCTATTTACTTTTTCATAAATACTTACGGGAGAACGAGAAATAAATAAAAAAGAAAATAAATATTTGTTTTTCTATAAACTAAATTAAGTATTTAGAAATTAAATTGCGATTCTATTTTTTTTTTCTTCTAAAATCTGATTTTCAATTTGAGTATAAATTAATTATAGTTTATGAATTATTTTTCGTCTTATGCAAAATTCTATTAAAAATAAACATTGTTACTTTTTACTCCTTTCTTTTGTTCAAGTATCTACAACAATAGGGACAAACATGGAGCTATGTGTTTGTAAATCACATGTTTGGACTCCAAACCGTAATTATATATGTTTATTTGAAACTTTCTGTATAACAACTTTTAGAAGGGATAAATATAAAAAAAAAATTAATTATATTTAGTAAAGTAAAATTACCTGATTTACGTATTATTTGGTATGAACTAATAATAGTATATATTAGTATGCATGATATGTTACAAATTGTTTAAGAGTTACCCAAATAAAAGTAATTTAAAGGAGTATATATATATATATATATATATATATATATATATATATATATATAATTTATTAC
>Ga0214543_1009644_pt1 | contig 14862 bp, 12 predicted proteins | sample CNSS2metaG_FD_160094 | JGI IMG/M metagenome (GOLD analysis project Ga0214543, IMG submission 160094) | Root nodule microbial communities from cowpea collected in UCLA plant growth center, Los Angeles, California, USA - CNSS2 | ecosystem: Host-associated > Plants > Roots > Nodule | place: USA...
ATATTCTATTTAACAATTGAATCTAAGAATTATATTCAATTAATAATTAAATATTATAATTTATAATTAAATTTAAAAAATAACTAATAATAATGTCAATTTTAAAAATTAAATGGTTTTATTTTAACAAATTTTGGGACTAAATTAAACAAAAATAACGAATATAGGGACTAAATTAAACAAAAATAACGAATATCGGAACTAAATTGAACAAAAGTAAATAATACAACTACAAACTGACATGTGGCACTAGCATTGACACGTGGCACAATTGTGACTTGACATGTGGACACTTTTTTTGAAATTAAAAAAATTTAAAAAAATTTAAATTTGTTTTAAAAAAATTTTAAAAATTTTAAAAAAAATTTAAAAAAATCAAAAAAACCAGGAGCTGACACGTGGCATGTACTGTTCAAAAACGTTGACCGTTAGTGAAAAGGACCAAATTAACCACAATTTGACGAAAATGAAGACCTAATTGAACATAAAACGAAAATAAGGACCAAATTGAATAAAATCAACAAAAATAGAAATATTACTTTTACTAACCCCAAACACACACCACCTCTCCATCGTCATTTGTATTATAGGAAAATAATATAATTTTGAAAAAATATATAAATCTAAAAGATTAATTTAAAATATAGAGAGATTGACATTGAAGTTTTACAAGGTTGTAATGAATTTTTTAATCAATCAGAAACAACATGATAATATATTGGGATAATTTAATTTGGTTGACTATAAATTGGTGTGTGTTTTTTTTGTTTTAGGTATTGAGTTGCTAAAAAATAAATAAATAAGTAAAGGTTGATAATACTTTATTCAAGCAATTGGAAGGGAGCCTTATATTTGCAGAGAACGCAGAAGTTGAAAATTTTCTAACGAAATGAAAATTTATTTATTTATACTTGAGAGTGACTATGCAAATGATCTTAACGACAGAAAGAATGCATTTAGTAATGCTTTAAAAATTTGAAAAATAATGTGATTTATTAGACATTAAGGAAATAATCATTGGTCAGTTTATCCACAACTCAAACAAAGTTCATAACAACATGATGTGACTCGTTTTTTATTTTCAATTACACAGAAATTGCCTTTTTCGATAATATTCACATCAATTTGATAAATGAATATCTTGTAATTTTATGGTTTTGAATAAATTTAACGGATAATAAAGAATGAATTAGAAAATTTATTCCCAATATTTTTCATGACCTTTTACGATATTAACGATCAAATGTTAAAATTTGTAAATTTTTATATATGCACACAAAAAGAGTTTTAACGCAGTTGCAGAAGAAATTTAACTCAATTATAATTTTTAAACAATTAAGAAAGAACGATGCAGATGAATCTCTTTACTAATAACATAGAGAACAACATCCCTAGGAAGTCAACAATACCCAAAATTAGTCTATTGACTATTTTAGTATAAATAAAGCATAAATACTGAAATTTATATTAGCATCGTTTCCTTCATATTGTATATTACAGAAATTAGAAAGAGTTAAAGTATTCTCTAAAGTTTCTCCTAATAAAAATTCCTTTAATCAAATCTGCCAGGTGGTTCTGTTGATCATAGGTATCCCATATGAATTACCCTTGTGATATATCAAGGGAAACCTGAAATTTTCAGACACTGTGATGCACAAATTCCTTCTGAAGAACCCCATTCATATATAAAATGTCTCAAAACGATATGAACAGAATCCTCACATACACTTTCGTGCAAGAACATCATATCCATCTCCAGTTAGCAAACGTTTACCAAGACAGAGACACAAATTTCTCACGATCACATGAAAAATTCACACCACCAATTCCTGATATATTTATTATGTGTACCTTTGGGTCAAGCAACCAATGGAGACTTCCTGAGTTTATCAATTTTCAAAGCAAAATGCATGGCAATATGCTCCATCCTCGCATCAACCAGAGCTTCCTTCAAGGTGCTGAACATTTTGGCAGGAGGCCGAATACCCACATCTAACATTTCTTGAAAGTACTTACACGCATCATTCAACTTACTTTCATGGCACAAGGAACAGATCAACGTGGAGAACATGTGCATTCCAGGAAGAATTCCCTTCTCTTTCATCTCATCCCAAACTGCCATCGCCATATCCAATCTCTGTTCATTACAAAACATTCTCACCATGATCTCATACGTGCTCACACTCGGCTCACACCCAAACTCGCCACCCATTCTGTGAAATACCGAGCAAGCTTCTTCAATCCTACGACCCTTTATAAGATGATGAAGTATAATATCAAAAGTTCGAGAATTTGGACCAATTCCACACTTTTTCATCTCGCCAACCATCCTATACGCATCATCCATACGCAAAGACCAGCAATAAGCCCCAACAACAGCATTGTAGGTGGGAGCCTCCGGTGCAAAGCCACTAGCCTTAGATGCCTCAAAAAACTCAAGAGCTTGGTTCAATCTCTTATCTGAACCCAAACCATTAATCAAAGTACAATACACATGGGGACTGGGCCTCAGACCCTTAGCTTTCATCTCATGGTACAACCCAATGGTTTCATCAAATTTCTTAGCCTTGCAATACGCATTGATGATTATTCCATACGCAACAACATCAATCTGAAAACCTTTATCCTCCATTTCCCTACACAATTCATTGAGTTTGATCAAGTTCTGCAGCTGACTCCACCCTTCTAGCAAAATGGTGTAGGACTTGATATCGGGGTCCAACCCTAAGTGCCTCATTTTATCAAACACCTCATGCGCCTTCTCAACACACTTCGATTTACACAACACATCGATCAACCTATTGAAATCCGATACATGCGGCTTCAGACCGTACCGCTCCATCTTCTCAAATGTCTCGGTTGCTTCCTTGACCTTCCGTGCTCGCACGTATCGCCGAGCAACGAGGGCAAAAGTGTCAGAAGTCAGCAACTTTCGTTGCTTCATGTCGTCGATCAAAGTCCAAATCAATTTGAACTGTCTGATCTTACCCAGTGCTTCGATCAATGCGTGAAAGGTCTCTGTGGTGTGTTTGAACTCGCCTTGCTTCTCGGCCCAACGGAAGAACGAAAGCGCAAGGGTACCGGCATTGCTGAGTTTGTTCAAGACCTCGAGGACGAGCTCCGGCGAGGGATTCACCACAACAGCAGCGAGAGAGGCAGCGACGGTGGAGTCGCGGGAGTTGGATAAGATTCTGCAGATTGCTTCGGCGCTGGAGGTGGACCTAGGTTGGGCCGTGTGGAAGGCCAATGTGGTGTTTTTTGGAGACCCATAGGGAAATTGGATTGTGGGTTTGGGGTAATGTTGGTAAAAATTTGAACTTGACGAAGGATTAAGGGATATCGAAGAAGATTCTGTGAGGGGAAGGAGGAGATTGGAGATGAGGAACCTTTTGGATGATCGAAAAAGTGCCATGGAACCCAACACTGACTGGGATGTGGCACGTTTTATGCTACCCAGCATGAACATCTATGCCACTGTAAATTACGTTGTTTTTTTTTAGTATATTTGGAACATCAAATCAATTTTTCCTTTCTACTAAATAAAACTATATTAATAAATAATTCCTCTCCATTTAACTCTTCTTCAACTCTGCTAAACAACTTTATTCTTACCCTAATTTTCTGGTGTATTTTCTTTAACCTCGTCCATCCATTTCAAAATATGTTACTCAGTGACATGGCAAGTGAAAAGCTGTTAAACCAGCAAAGGTCCCATATAATAAAAAAATCAATGCCACACTATATTATGACATGGTTGGTAGATATTTTATTTTGCAGAACGTGGTTAAAGTTTCAATCTCAATCCCGTGTTTATAAGAAAATTTGTGAAGAAAGATGAGTTCCTTAATTAAATAGTTAGATAGATTTCAGTATTTTGAGAAACTAGTCTTTGAGTTCTAACAGAGAGATATTCCTGATATATTAAAAAAAAAAAAAAAGTACAATAATGGGGGAATGGAAAATGACAATGATATCTAAAAAGAATGAACTTTGTGCTCTGATCGTCCAGAATCCCTATGATAATGAGGAGACATACTGATGTAAGGTATTGGAGGATCCACCACAAATATTAAGCCTCCAAAGCCAAAGAGCTTAAACACATATTCCCTTCCCACTACAACTCTGATGTGTTGCTATCAAAACTCACTTATAAACAATGCTATGCCTCCAATATTGACATTACACTTGGGTGACCAAAGAATGTGTTTTCTGCAAATGGCAATTACTGTGAATGGTGGTGCTTAGACAGCACAGCTTCCTAAATGCTTCTATTCTCTTGTCTATTCACCGACATTGATTGGTCTGTGAGTTCCAGCCATCAAGAAGGTTAGAAACGGAGCCTTCAAGCTTCTTGGCCTGAGGACCTGGTTTCACAATATTGACATCACCCCATTGGGAGCAAGGATCCACCCACCAGCTCCTCCGCCCAGCGCACCACACTCCTGGAGTAGCTCGATGGCTACCACGATGGAGGATCTTCTCGTCAATCATGTCCAACACAGGATTATTAAGTTCAAACTGTCTTGCAAAAGCAGCTCCACTTTCTACCATCTGATTGTAAAGGGAAGCATTGAGGAAGAGTGGTTCCATCTTTGGAGGATCGTCCCACATTATATATCGTAAGTTCCCATTTACTGTTGTGTTCTTGAACTCTGGCGCATTGCAAATGACTGAGTGAAAGTAGCCTTCTTGAGATAACTTCACATTTGTAAAGTACATCAATAGGGTTCGTGGTAAATTGTCCCAACCAAAAATGCAGAACTCCAGAAAGGGCCTGCTCAAGATTACCCATGGTGAACCTGCATGGCAAGAAAAACATTCAACATATAGAGGGGAAAGAAACACTGCGCAAGACATGTATTGTGCTATGAGATCAAAGATTTGCCTGTGAAAATTTTGAATGCGTTAGGAGTTGCCCTCTTTTCTGTAGCTTGAAAAATTTGACTCTTTCTTGCTAAATATAACCCCGGGTCAACTACAATAGGCTGGAATCTATCGCTCCTGCAAAACCAAATAAATGATATAAGGCTAACTGAATAAGTGAGAAAAAGTAGCAGCTAGAATTAGCATAGTTTCCATACTCTTTCCATCCAAGGTCACCGGTGTGTTCGATGAAATTCAGGTCTCTCCTAACAGATGAGAAAACGTGGGACAGATCTGATAAAAGATAACGGATGTGGTGGATCAGTAACTTTGAAAAGTAGGGAAAGAAGGCATACATCATGCTAAACTGAGAGTATGAACAAAAAACTGAGAACTCTGTTGACCTTAAAACAAGAAAAATTCAGTGAACAAATTTTAGAATTCTATGTATTCCTTCACTCAATAACAGAATAATGAATATAGATGTTTCTCTCGTACAGCAACTAAAATAACATATAGAATGAGCCCATGACGCACTGATGCAGAATAGATTTTTGCTACTTGCTAATCTAGAGGCTAATGATAATCTACAGTCGAACTCAAAGTTTTAGGATCAGCCACCCTCATTGGCTCTACAGGGTTGAGGGTTCACTTGTAAAACATGAAATGCCTTAGGAGATTCTATGATAAACAACGTGTCTGTCATCGAATGTCTCACGACCAATCTCACATGCTCGGGCACCAAAAGCCAATCTCTGTGGCTACCAACATAAAAACTTGTTTTTTCATCATACCCCCTTACATTATAAAATCAAATTTTACTGTCACATTCTTTGTTCTTTCTTAACTGCTTGACTAGCATAAGTGACATTGATGATATCTCTGAAGACCTTCCATGCAGCCCTCAAATTACTAAGGTTTTATAACTTATAAATATGTTGCAAGCACCTATTTGAGACATGACAATACACTTAGCATACTTCCTGTAGCATGCGCACATCAGAGTGAAACATACACAATTTTTGTTGTTTAATCAGAAGCATAATGGAAAGTGATGAAAGTCTGAAACTAAAATCTACATAACTGTCCATCCCCCTTAAAACACATCAGTGCCAGTTTACTTTGAGGAAACGTTTTGTTTTCACTTTTAATTACAAAACTGTAACTTTGTTTCCAATCTTTTTCTTATTTTAAAAGATTCGTACAGGAAATGATGAACAAAACCCTTTTTTTTGTTTTTTCTGTTTACTGTACAGATCTTTGAAAACAGGAAACAAATTGAAAACAAGGTGATAATTTTGCTATTAAAAGTGATAACAAAATAAAAACAGAAGACCATCCTTAGTTTCTAAGAATTAGTTTGCTATTTGTGACAACTTTTTTTGCTTGACTATTTGACATTTGAACTATGCTAAATCATATCCTCTGCATAACAGTAGCTGTTAATTCAGCATTCGAAACCATATTCCACCTTGATATTCCACTTCGTAAGGATGATTAAAACTTTCCTCCAACTAGAAGCCCATGCTCCAGTCCTATTAGATCTGTATAATAAGACCAGTATTTCAATTATCAATTCATGAGCAAATAACGAGTGGCATGTAATCCCATGCAATCAGAAGAATCGACTTGATCCGTCATCAGATTTTGCGATAATAAGCACTTTAAGATATTTAACCATCTAAGACATGAAACAATCTCCAGCTTAGAACCAATCTCTTTCGTTTGGAAATTAATGTGCAAAATCTTGGCATGAGTCCAAAATGCATTCACAAACTGGTTCAAATCAACAAGGATGAACAAATGAAGTGACTTCAAATTCCTAAGACCTAAACTCATTTACTAGCAAACTGAACTCTTCTCACCCCAATGATCCCTGTTTTCAACTGAATACCCTTTTCTCCCATTTGCAGCTCCCTCACCATTTATGTATTGGCTTCATCTTCTGGCTGTTAGCACAAATTCCTTATGCATGAAAAACTAATAAGCTGGAAAACCTGTCTTTTTAACTTATTATCTAAACATTCAAAACTATAGCCTATAAAAATGGGGGGCTCTAGGTAAATTTTAGATTTAATCTGAAAATCAAAAGTAGAATCCCAAATGACACTTGGACAGGCCTCAGTTTAATCAATCTGTAGTAACTAATCTGATGCGAAGATAATTTCAGCATTGTCTTAAAAGAATAAACCATGATCTTCAGTATCACAACAACAAAAAATCAATACAAAAAGAAATCTCAAAAGAAGAACTTACAGAAAGTATTATTTAGCCACATAAAAGCAATATTATGCTAACATCAATGCAATTGCTCAAACAGAATTCATAAAATTTCAAAACAAGGCATTAAAATTAAGACACCAAAAGAACTTAAAAAAAAAAAAAAAACGTAATATTTGAATTATATACTGAAATACATAAATTCAAGCTGATCATATCAGAGATTCAACGATAAGACACCATCTGGGATAAGCGAGATTAAGGAGAAGCTCGTCAATTTGAAAATTAATTCTACAGAGAACAAGTTTGCAATTAATAATGTATATTTTAGATTTCCTAAGGGAATATTTGGGAGTTGAGTTGTCGAGGATAATAATTAAACTGCAATAAAAAAAATGATAGATTAGCATACAGTTAATGTCTTAATCTTTTTGCTAATTTTTTTATTTCCTCTCTCTCTGAAATTCCAGCCTCACGCGTCTACTAAAAAAGGGAAACTTGAGAACAAAGGATGAACTAAAGGAACAGAAAGTGAGTTTTTGGACCACTGAAATTGCACAAACTTTCCTTAAGTACCAAGCAACTACTTCTGAATACTGGATCACTCAAAATCAAATTCATAATACTGAATTACCAACTAATCAAAAGGCAATTTCCAACCAACCATGCAACAGCAATCTAGGAACTGACTCATCAAAACACAGTCACAAATCAAAGAAGCAAACAGAAAATACCAAACAGGCATACCATCCTGTGTGATGAGAGGATAATCCCGTGCACTCAAAGTGATGAACCAATTCCATCCACTATCCAATTTGAGCATAATGGCTGCAGCCCGGAGAGCAATGGCCACATTGGAGGACCCCAAGTAGGTGACATAATCAGCCTTTCCAACCACATCAACGTTCCCGAAAGCACGAATGGCCGGCACCGCCCTCGTGGCGGCAACCAGGGCTTTTCTCTCCTCGTCCCTGGCATCCCTCCCAAGATGGAGGAGGTACCTATTCCTAGGATGGTAAACTGCCAACAACAAACGCAAGATCCGGTCCTTGTCTTGGTGTCCACCAGAGATGAAGTATGCAAAAGCTGGAGGGTAGCGAGAGCCATGCTGAACAAGGGAAGGGAAAGCCTTGGGGGAACTAAAAGCGGAGAAAGAGGACATCAACAGAACCATGAGAGATAGCAATGCTGCACTGAATAGAGTGAAAAGCCATTTCCTGTCAACTCCCATAGCCACTACTGTGCTCTCTAACTTGGTGCTGGGGCATATGAAGACGTGGCTTGAAAGAAGGGATTTTGAGAACTGGGTCTGGCTTTCTAGACTCTTCTCGGTAAAGGGTCGCTAAAGATCTTGGCTTTTCCTGGTTCGGTGATGATGGGCATGGAAACTGTTAAACTAACATGCATATAAGAAAAGGGAATGGATCAGAAAGTTCCAAAATTTTTCTCCAGTTTTTGCAGGTTTTTCGCTATTTCAGTGCTCGATTTCAAATCCCAGCCTCGTAGAGAAGAGAAAGTGTGATAGAAGAGAGAGGGCAAGGGTTTATTTCTTGGAGGTTAGATTGGTTGTTAGGTGCTTGGGAAAGAATGGAGATCACGGATTTGCTCTTTCCTTTCTCTTTTCTCTATTCAATGATGATGATGCTAAGATTCAATTTCAGGTTTATTTAATTTTCAAGTAATCATCACAATCAGCAAATTATTATATATACATGAAAAAAGAAAGACAAAATATGGACAAATTCTACATTTTTTTTTGGTTAAAGAGTGATACTGGTGATTCGGTTATACTTTACTTGTGGAAATAATACTTGACTGTTTCTCTAATCGCCCTGCCACGTAAGCGCGTGTGTCAGTTTTTTTTTTTTTTTAATTCAGACATCACAGCTTAGTCACAGTATCTGGGGATGAATTTAAATATATTGTCAATTGGCGTTAATTTTAAAATAATTACCATAAAAGATTTAACTATTAATGATATTTTTTTCTAATTTATTAATGAAGTTGTATTGTTATAAACAATTTTAGCACGACTTTTAAAATAAGTATGAAATAAATTAATAAAACTATTATACATAATAAATTATAATTATATAATACATACTTTTTACTGTTCTGAGATCACATTGATATTTTTATTTGATTATTATGATTTTATATGGGCACATGTTTAATCTTCTTGTATTAAATTAACACTTGCTCAAATTTTATTTGGAATACATAAATTTTTTAGATAAATAAACTAATTAAATTTTGATAGCACTTTATCGTATAAAATATGAAAATATGAAATATGTGAATATATTTCTTACATCGTGTCTTTTTGCTATTGAAGCAAATTTGTTCTATTGTAGTCTAGGATATAAATATATTTGATTTTTTTTATCACTTGATTTGGTTAGTAGTGATAGATTTAGGGTGACAAAACGAATCAGTCAAGTCCGTTTGATTCGTTCACAAAAAATGGACCGGGTCGGGTTGGCCGTCACTAAAAAACGAGTTGGACAATTCAACTTATTTCGCCTCAGGATAGGCTAGCGGACCATCAGGTCAGCAGGCTGGGCCACCATTTTTTTTTTAATTTTCTTTTTACTTTTTAATTTTTTTATAAATTATATATATATATATAATATAAAAAATATTATTTTTATTTTTAATTTTAAACACAAATAAAAAAAGGATTGGCGGATCAGGACGGACTGACCTCCCAGTTGAGCAGGCTAGACGAACCGGATTATAGCGGATTGACAGGTTAAAATTCCAACCCGGTCAACTCTTTTCCTAACAAACCTAATCCGCTTTCGCATCCCTAAACAAATTTGAAAGTTTGAGTCAACGTTTGTTCATTCGAAATTGGTGCATGATTTGTTATGTGTCTTGAATTTGTATTAATGAAAAAATCTTACCGTATTGAAATATTTAATTATGTGAGATTTCAGCACAAATAAATGATAGTTTGAGCTTGAATGATAATCCTGAATTGAAATAATCTGAATGTTAAATATTTGGAATAAGTGGTTGTAATTGGGTGTTACCAACTTATTAAGAATCACGTAAATAATAAAATAGGTTTCAATACGGTTTTAGTATTGTGTTTCACTTTTGTTGATTTTTTTTTTCTGCTGACGCTTTATTTTATGTGGTAAAAGAATAATATTTTTATAAGTTGTAATGTGTAAAAATTGTTGTACTGCGAATCATGGAATTTACCTTGTCACTTTCACCGTTTGTCGATGAAAAAATAGTTGAGAAATGCATAATGTTTGATGTCTAAACTTAATACTTGTATCTATTTTGGAAGTTGTCGAATCTTTAATGTGATGGACTTGAAAAGACTTGTATCAATGAGAAAGTTATGAGAAAACGGAAACGGGGCGTGGCTAAGAACGTGGAACAGATAGCCAACATCAGCTCTCACACCTAATTTTGCTTTCAAAAATTCAGACTAAAGAGACGTGTTGGAATACAATGGTTGGAAAATTTATTTGGAAGTGACGTGTTTCGATCAAAATTGATCGACAGTTTTTAAGTAACGCTTCTGATTATGGTTTTAAAAAATGTAGATACAACATTGAAGTATAAAAGTCAAAAGTTTCGACCTTAGATTCATGTTTAGATTCTATCTTGTTTTGTTTTTCAGACGGTGGTTCAAGGAATATATATAATAAGATTATGTTTATTTATTATTTTACTCTTATCTGAAAACTAACAAATGCATATCCTGGTCAATTATTGAAATGTCATGAAGTTGGTTGTAAGTCATGTAATTTTTGTTTGGTAGAAAGCGATGGAATAAAATTAAATCACATTTTTAATAAAAAGATTTTACAAAAAAGGATAAATAAATGGTTCGGACATATTATTTTAGTTGTTGTGAACTACGGAAGAAAAAATAAAAACTACGAATAAGTGTTATTTAATCTTATTCTCCACTTCATCATAAATTTTACTATGAACTTTTTTATCATTTTCACTCTTTATTTTTCTTTATTTTACGACCCTTCACCACTATTGTCCCTACCAAACTAAAATCACAATTACCACCCTACAACCACAATCACTACTATCACCAAATTAAATCCAACACCACCCCTTACAACCACCACCAACAATATTACCACACTAAAACCATATTCACCACCATCACACTAAAACCCCTACTACTGTTAGTATTATTGTTGGTGGATTTAGTGTGATGGTGATGAATGTGATTTTAGTGCGGTGGTAGAGGTGGTCGTGATGATTTTAGTAAGGTGGTGGTGATGGTATGGGATAGTTGTGTTGGTGGTTGTAGGGTCGTTGTGGTGGTGATTGTTTTAATGTGGTGGTGGTGGTGGTTTTAGTATAGTGGTGGTAGCGGCGACAATGGTGGTGGCATTGGTGAAGGGTGCAATGGTAAAGGGTCATGAAATAAATAGTGAGGATGATGAAGTGGAGGGTGAAACTAAATTGAACAAATTTAACTAAAATAAAGACTTATTTGAATAAAACACACAAAAGTGGCAGCGACAGTCCATGTAGTTGTACACCTGTTGTTATCAATTTAAACCACATCAATGAAAAAGACGAAATTGAATATAAGGTAAATCAAAGATCAAATTGAACGCATAAAAAAGAGTCACCAAATCGAACAAACTGGATCAAAATAGGAACTAAAATAGTATTTAAACCACCGAAAGTCCTATTGACAGTTAACTATAACATTAGTAAAGAATTCAAATTCATTTTGTCTCCCTAAGATCAACCTCAGGCTAGCCAATTTTCCACCATGGAAGTTGGGCCAGTTAAAAATTGTTTCACATGTTTCAATGTCAAAGTGAAATTATTTAAAGTCGATTAATAATATAAACACATAAAATACAGCACATTATTCAGAACCCTTCCAAGCCAGGCCTGACCAACACATTCACTTCATTATGTATTGGATTACTTAGCAAAAAGTAAAGACCAATAATGAGAAAAGAAAAAGAATGAAACCGGTGTCGTATAACTTTAGATTGAATGAACCGAGTCTTCATCACTGTCTTCATTGTCACTGCTGCTGCTACTTCCACTACCACTTCCACTACCACTTTCACTACTGCCACTTCCACTGCTACTGCTAGAAGAAGATGACTGCTCATCCCTTCCCTCTGCATTCGCCTGGGTTTCGGGAGCTTCTGCAGGATTGTGTCCTTTGTCCACCTCATCACCGCTATCATCCACATCCACATCCATAATATCATCATCCGTGTGTGGAACATTCATGTCAAATCCAACATTATCTTTTTCTTCAACATTATTGTCATCTTCCGGTGACTCGCTGCCAAAAAGGTCTTTAATATCTATATCGTGATGTTCCTCGACTACATTTTTCGCATCTGGAGATGTATTAATGGGCGGTTCATTTAGACAATCAGATGACCTCTTCGAACCAACTTTGGTGCCTGTCATATGACACGTACAACATTAAATTAATCATAGTTCATATATAAATAAATAAATAGCAAAACCAGCATCAACTATTTCATTAATGGTGAATAGAACACGTTTACACAATAAAAAAGTCTTTCAGCACTGGGGATAACAATGAGGCAATTTGTAACACGCAGCAAAGGAAACACAGATCACCAAATTGGAAAACATGAATAGAACACTTTTACAGAAAAGATCATACGGTAAATAACCATATGATGAAAATAAAAAGCTGCATCACATAATGATGAAAATGAAAAGCTTAGCGCCTGTTTACTTTGAGAAAAAGTTTAAAACTCAATACAGTCCAAATGTGCAATTACAAAAATCTTCAAACTATATGATACATACCAGTGTTCTCGGGTTCACCAATATCAATACGCTCCACCTCAACCTGTGCAGAACCAACAGAAATATCGTTAAAATGGTACAGGAGACAAACTATTTTGCTTCATTCATTTAGAAAACCTTGTTCGCCAGTCTCAAAAGTATAATTTTACAGCCTTCAGTTCTTTCTATAACTCTTTTCCCTCTTAATTAAACAAATGCTTCAATTGATGAAAAATGAAACATAGCTTACTGTGTAACCATGAAAAATAGCCTTCAGTTCATTCATTTATATTGCCCCTCCAGGCCTCTCCAATCAACTCACCCTCCCCCTCCCCAACTTTCTCTCTCTATCATTATGATATCAAGAATACATTATGGTAATCATCCACATACCATACATAGTAAATTTTTAACTAAATAAAATCAGTAAAAACCTTCATGAATTGCAAAAATAACCATATTTATAATGCAAATTTCCAACACCATACAATTTTAAGATGCAATGGAATTAGCTAGTATACACAACTATGCCGTAGATATTTAGTGAACACTTACTGGAACAGCCTGAAATGAGCTTCTGCCAAGAGATGCTGGCTTTACAGACTTCCCAACAGGGGATGATCGTGGATCCAAAGCTGGTCCAGATGGAGCAGCCACAGCTGTAGTTGCAGCACCTGCAGATTCACCAGGCATTCGTAGGTGTCGCAGTTGCTTTACGGCCCTATGGAGCCGCTCCAATCGAAGTGTCTCACCATCAAAAAACAATACAGCATCGTTTTCCTTGTAATCCTCACTATTCCCCTCAAATGTCACCTTGGGTTTTCCTATTTGGTTATTCTGAAATTCCACAGATATCCTGTTCTCTTTGGTCTTGCGTAGCAATCCTGGCTTATTCTTATCAACTGAAGCTGGCTTAAATTCATCTGACAGATTTCAAGACTTTAATGATTAAAATAAGGAAAAACAATAGAGCCAAAGTCAAAAAGCTTGACAATATAATCATTGCAAAATCAAGTGTGAACATTCCACGCCTAGTTGCCAGTAACTTGGAAAACAAGAACTGACCCACCAGAAAAAAGAAAAAGACTAGAAATGAATTTTATATTTTGGAACTTACATCGTAGAGTGCAGTATTTGTTGGAGGATTCATCTTTGAACGAAGGTCCAAGGGTGAGATTGTACCACCGATCAGGCTCAGGAGCAGTCTTGGGCTCTTCTTGAGATTTGTTGGCCATTGTACAATAAAATTCACAAACCTGAGCAGCCTGATTGGAACAATTTTTCACTGAATTCATTCAAAAAGGCACAAATTTAGATAACTAAACAAGTCTTCTAGTACTATAACAGGATAAAACAATTCTACTCATCAATGGTTTCAGAAACATAAGGCTAGGGAAAAACAGAATCATATTGTTTGAAAATTGTTTTCAACTTGAACGAGTTTGGAAATTGTTTGAGTTTGTAGTGTCGTGTTTAAGTTCATTTATTAGTGGCATTCTTTACAGTCAGGTAGGATTTAGTAACCCCATGAGCATCAATTGACATTACACAGTGGGTTAACTCAAGAAAATTATTCTTCCACAATATCCAAATAGAGTGTATTTATTTACTAAGGAAAAGTCTCATAATCCTAATTTAATTGGTCGAAGAACCATTCACATTCAAAGTGTTTGAACTATGATAATGAGTCACAAATATTCACACTAACAAAGGCTTTACAGTTGTTGTATCTCCTGAACTCACGAAAATAACTATTTCTTAAATTTATCTCAAATCATATTTTTGTGTCCACCTCTAACAAACCTGAGAACATCTGACTACTGTTTTGTTTTTTTGTAAAATTAATCAAAGACATATATACAAAGAACAACTTAACATGGCAGCACCAATTTATCATATATTATAAACATAAAAGGAGAAAATCTAAAAAAGCAAAAAAAAATCTGAGACAGAATGAGATAAAGACAAAAAAAAAAAAAAAAAATCTGTGAAAAA
>Ga0214543_1009646_pt1 | contig 14860 bp, 7 predicted proteins | sample CNSS2metaG_FD_160094 | JGI IMG/M metagenome (GOLD analysis project Ga0214543, IMG submission 160094) | Root nodule microbial communities from cowpea collected in UCLA plant growth center, Los Angeles, California, USA - CNSS2 | ecosystem: Host-associated > Plants > Roots > Nodule | place: USA...
TATATATATATATATATATATATATATATATATATATATATATATATATATATAGTCACTTAGTTAGGTTGCATATGTGACATGGGAAAATTTGAGGTAAATTTTGATATTGGATTACTTTAATTTCTAACCAAAACTAAAAGAAACACAAAATAAGCAAAATGAACAAAATTTCTAACCTTTGTCAATAGGGAACGACACTAATATTGGATTTATCTAGCCAAATGGTCTTAAGAACCACAATCAAAATCAAACACTGGTGAAAAATGCCAGAATGGACAAATGTGTGAATGAAGTAATGAAACATGTTAAGTCAAAATAAAAAACCTTAAAATTACCAACATTAATCGAAGGACAAATGCATGAATCAATGGATTGAGTTTGCAAAATAGAGAGTGGAGAAAATGTGAGTGGAGAAAATGTGACACTGAAGTTTGATGCGATAGGGGAAATAAATTAGGGAAAACGTGAAAAAAATGGAAAACACAAGTGAAAAAAGAGATTGGGAATTAATGGATGAATGGGAGAAGCATGAGAGTAACCATCGATTGTGAATTAGTGTAGGAATTAGTATGAATGAGTTAAACACAAGAGACTTTTTGAAATTGAGGTTTGAGACTTTGGAAAAGTAAAACGGTAAAGTGTGGAAATGAAACAAAAAAATGTAGAGGGAACTCTTAATTAAGAAACTAGGAAAAATACTATTCTGATTTATTAAAAAATGACAATGAAAATCGCTACATTTTACGTGTAAAATATATAAGTTCTTGAAATATCATATTATAATGTAAAAATCAGTAATTTTAAATAATCTCTATAATTACACAATTTTTTGTAGTGTATGTAACTGCTTACGATAGATTCTCAAGAATTTTAAGGTCTTTTTATGACATATGATCAAGTCTATGATGCCACATAATTACTGCTTCTTGACTTGTTGATGCAATTGTTGCATTTATTTCTTGCAACTTATCTCCAAAAGCACATGAATTTTCCATGATATTCTCTAAAGTACCAAAATAACTATATAAGAAGACACAACTAGAATAAAAGATAAAGAGAAACTAAACAAATAATAAATAATAATTTAATTTTACAATAAAATTCCACTACCATTCTTTGTAACTCCCAAGAGAAAATAATAACATACTTTTTTAAAATAGGAAAATTAACTACAAAGATAATTTTACAAGAGAAACAAATTTTCCTCTCTTTTTTTTCTCAAAAACTAAAACAATAAAAAATAAAATAATTGATTTCAGTGTATGTATCCTACTAAAAAAGTATTATGTATATTTTTTATAATAAAAAAAAAGTAAATTTTTCCGGACATATATCTTCTCTTCCCACGTTTAATCCCTTGTAATATTTCATTCTAAAGAATAAGGGAATTGAAATTTCTTAAACTCTCATTTTAGCTATTTAATAATAATTGCATGAATATGCTACGAGGAGCACTCAAGAATGCAAGCAAAAAATAAAGCTACCCATTCATGCTAACTTAGGATTGTCAAGGCAATGTACAGTAGCCTATTACTAATAGGCACGAACCCACAATACCTAATATGTAGCAACCTGTAGCATAATGCAGAAAGAAGTAAAAAAGAAAAAAAAAGAAATAGCCATGTCTAATTCCTATTCCCCTATAGGTATGTTTTTATATAACTATCTTGATTTAGAAAAAGTATGTGTTATTCCACAACACGCGTGTGAACATGGTGCCACTCTTTTTAATAAATATAACAAAGTTTGAATAACTATAAAATTGCTATTTATGACACGAGACTTACCACTATAATAACTTACGTAGTGTAATGAAGACTTTGGTAAAAAATGATTTTTTTATATTTAACAAAGTTACTAAGTTTGTTGTAGTAAATGAGATTTTAATTGTAACCACAATGTCAAGGAGAATTATCCAAATTAATATTTCGATAAACATATAATTTTTTTTCTAAACAAAATTTAGTTACAATTTTTTTTTCTAAACTGAAACCAAATATGAAATTAATACTTCTATATATACATATATATATATATATATATATATATATATATATATATATATACTGGTAAAATATAAAACAAAATAAGTAAAAAGTAAAGATTTAAAAAAAAATTATTAATAGTCTATTACAAACAAATGAGTTCAATTAAAAAAAATGAATTAAATTAGAAAAATAGTTTGATAAAATTAAACTAAAGTAAAAATAATTTCAAGCAAACCGACCTGAACTATTTCGACTACTTTTTTAGTTTAGTTAAATAAGTTATATATTTTTTAACTTTAATTTTGTTTTTCTAAAATTTAAAAGTGATTTAACTATGTGTAACACATTCTTATTACAAATGCCAAAAGAGAGATAGTGACCTATTTTTTCAAGTGATTTAAATATGTGGGATAATTTTTATAGGTGATAATTAATATTTATGTCTTATTTTTTAAAAGAGACATTAAAAAAAAACATTGAATATAAAAGATACTTTTAGTTTTTAATCTATTTATTTGATATATCTCCTAGTTTTAATTTTATAATGGAGATATAATATATTTTATTATTATTAAATATTATGTATTATGATATCTTAGGTTTTACTTTTTCCTTTACATCATGGGATATTATACTCTATATATTGAACAACTCTCTAATGGATTAATATGAAAAGTAAGAAAGCTCTCTGAGTTACTTTTCATCAAGCACTTCTTGTACATGTTATTTTTCCTTCACATGGCTTATACATATCTAATATGGTATCAGATGAAAAAAAAATCTTCTACATTTTCTCATTTCTTGTTGATTTTCTGCCATGGCAAATCCTACCTCATCCTTTGGTTAATCGCCTTCTGCAGGTTCTCGTCAACTTTCTTCAAGTTCTCATCGACTTCTCAAAATTCTTGATTTCTCAAGGTTTTTGAATTTTTCGAATTTCTCAAGATTCTAGATTTTCTCAAGATTTTAGACTTTCTCAATAGCCGGATGACGTTAAGGATTCATATCTCTAGTGTTTGGTTCACAATGCGTGAGCTGGACAACGTGACGATGTGAAATGTTCGCTTAATTCAAGGCGTGAGAATCATCAAAGGTTTTGGGAGATTTGGAGGGAAGGGTTTTGGAGAAAAAGGTTTAAGAAATTTGCAATATGTTATGTATTTTGGGGGAAGAATAGTAGACACATTTTTATTTTTAATTTTACTCATAGATTAATTAGTTATTTGCATAGATTTGGAGGGAAGGGTTTTGGAGAAAAAGGTTTAAGAAATTTGGAATATGTTATGTATTTTGGGGGAAGAATAGTAGACACATTTTTATTTTTAATTTTACTCATAGATTAATTAGTTATACCCATTCATTCTTTTTTCCAAGGATTCTCTTCGCATAGATACATTTATTATGGATCTAATTTTCTTTTTGTTTTATTAATATTAATAAAATTAGTAAGTAATCTCGTAAATAACAAGGATTTACATGCTAACTTTTTTCTGTGGATAATTATCCATGGGTAATTCAATGACTATGAAAAGGTTTTATGATAGTAGTGACCCTATAAGCTTTGGCCAAAATACTGATGTGGTGGAAGAGCCAAATGATGCCAACAAAGGAAATATGAGAAATAGGCAAAGAAGGGAGCACAAGATGCCAAAGTATCTTTGTTACTATGTCACTTAGTAGAAATATTTATAAGTCATTTGATATTTAGTATATTATTAGTATTTCTTATAATTGTTGAGTTGTGCATTCTGTTATAGATTCCTTTCAATATGCTATATTTTCTGTTTTCGCAAATCACGGATAGTCAATCTTTGACAACATAATTTTGTTAAATACCAAAGACATGAAATGAATGAAGGCAGCAAAATTTTCATCCTCTTTCTCTGTTATTTCTAGGAGGTCCCTTGATCCTCGAAATCAAGGCAGCTTATTACGTATCATTTGGTGCTCTCATTTCTCTCGTCATGGCCGAACACAACACACATTCCAAAACCATCGATGATGCAATCCTCTGCCTCACCCATAATCAATCCCTCCTTACCACTGCCCAAAACGAGCTTCACTCCAAGCTCAATTCCATCTTATCCCAACTTTCTCAAGTTGCCCTCCCCGACTCGCAACCTCCCTCCCCCTCACAACCTTCCACCTTCCACCTTCTTCAATGTCCCCCACTTCAATGGTCATGATGCAACCGGTTGAATCTTCAAGATCAACCAATTCTTCAAGTATCATTCTACGCCCAAAGCGGATCGACTCAAGGTGGCTTTCTTTTACATGGACGGTGCCGCTCTCAGCTGGTATCAATGGGTCCACCAAAACGACATGATTCAATCTTGGCCCAGCTTCCTTCAGGCCCTTGAAACCCGTTTTGCTTCAACCTACTATGAAGACCCTTGTGGCCTCCTTTTCAAGCTCACTCAACGATGTACGATTAATGACTACCTTACGAAATTTGAAAGATTGGCTAGTCGAGTTGTGGGTCTTCCCCCTTCGTCTCTCTTAAGTTGTTTTATTTCTGGTCTTTCTCCTGAGATCAGACGAGAGATTTTGGCTTTGCAACCACTAACCTTTATGCAGGTTGCTGCGTTGGCTAAGCTACAAGAGGATAAGTTTCATGATCTACGAAAAGGCTCCAGGAATCACTTTTCGTTTTTGCCATCACCGCTCTCTGCTACCCCATTGCCGAATCAGGGGCGCCTTTCTTCCCCTCTGCTACCTACACCTCCCAAGACCAACTACAAGAAGCTCTCACACAAGAAAATGCTAGCTCGTCGTGAGAAGGGATTGTGTTACAACTACGACGAAAAGTTTCACCCTAACCACAAATGCAAGGCTCATTTCTTCCTTTTGGTTGCAGAGGAACCCGAGGATGACAACAATCCTCCTTCGGACTTGTTAACAGATCCTAAACTCATTATCGTAAACGATTAACACAATGAGCTCTCTTCAGCCCAAATTAGTTTCAATGCACTATTCGGCTTAATAGCACCAGAAGCCCTTCGTCTTTTGGGCATCATTTTCAAGAAGCCAATAACTGTCCTTGTGGATGGTGGTAGCACACACAATTTCATCCAGAACCATGTGGCTAAATTCCTTAACTTACCAACGCAACCCACTCCTACATTGAAAGTGATGGTTGGCAATGGTAGTGTTATCGAAGGCCACCAGTTTTTTGTAGCAGTTCCAATTTCCTCACAAGGTCACATTTTTCTGGTTGATCTTCATGTTTTACCCATTAGTGGTGCATATGTGGTGTTAGGCATCTAATGGCTTAAGCCCTTGGGCCCAATTGTTACTGACTATTCTACAATGACAATGCGTTTTATGAAGGAAGGTCGTATGGTTGAATTGAGTGTCAATACACTTTTTGGACCTCAGGACATTTCAGCCCACCAACTAAAACATATTTTTCAGACCAATTTAACCATTGCTTAACATACATATTTTACCCTACTCTTCCCCATCTCAACCACATACGACTACACCACCTATTCACTCATATCCCCAGCTCTCCTCCTTACTACACAAATACAAATCATTTTTCCTTCCCCCTATATCTTTACCACCACCTTGTCCAATCGAACATCATATACACCTTTTACCCAACTCTTCTCCTATCAATGTGTGCCTCTATTGTTACCCCCATTTTCAAAAATGTGAGATTGAGAAACAAATTGATGAACTTCTCCACACGAGGCTAATACAGCCGAGCCACAGCCCGTTTTCTTCTTCGGTCCTACTTGTAAAAAAAAAAGACAACACTTGGATGTTTTGTGTGAATTTTTGGGCCCTAAATTCTATTTTTGTAAAAGATACATTTCCCTTACCCACTATTGACGAACTTCTGGATGAATTAGGTGGTGCAAAGTGGTTTTCCAAATTGGATCTTCGTTAGAGATTTCATCAAATTCGAATAAATGATGCCAATATCCACAAAACTGCATTCCACACCCACATGGGCTATTACGAGTTTCAGGTTATGCCATTTGGCCTTTGTAACTCCCCGTCGACATTTCAAGCAACAATGAATGAATTGTTGAACCCCTTCTTTCGCAAATTCGCTCACTTGAGTCATCTGGAGAACATGTTCCAAACCTAGTTTCAGGGTCAATTTTTTCTCAAAGGTTCTAAATGACTTTTTGCTCAACAACAACTTGAATATTTGGGTCACATTGTATCTGCTCAAGGGGTGGCAGCAAATCCTTCTAAAATTCAAGCAATGGTGTAGTGGCCATCTCCAACTTCCTTAAAAGCTTTACGTGGCTTTCTTGGTTTGACTGGATTTTATTGTCGTTTCATAAAAGGCTACGCTTGTATTGCTGCTGCATTGACGACCCTATTAAAAAAAGATCACTTTGATTGGAGTCCAACAGCTCAATCTGCTTTTGATAAGCTCAAACAAGCAATGACAGAAGCCCATGTTTTGGCTCTTCCAGATTTTATGGTTCCATTTCAACTTGAGACTAATGCATTGGGTTCTACTATGGGTGTTGTTCTAATGCAGCATGACCATCCTATTTCCTTCTTTAGTAAACCCTTCTGCCCTAGACTACTTCGTTCTTCAACTTATGTCCGCAAATTACATGTCCTCACCTCTGTTGTGAAGAAATGGTGACATTACTTATTGGGCCATCCATTTGTTATTATTATGGACCATTGTAGTCTTAAGGAGCTAATGTCCCAGTGATCCCGACTCCATAACAACAAGTTTACCTTTCCAAGTTGTTGGGATATGACTATACTATACAATATAGAGAAGGGAAACATAATGTGGTTGCGGACGCCCTTTCTCATCCCACTGATACTAGCCCTAGTCATTTTTTCATTCTTTCTATGCCTCGCTTCCTTTTCTTGGACAAATTACGTCAATCTCTTCAAGATAGTCTTGAATTTGTTTCATTATTGGCTAATGTGCGAAGCAATCCTATCAGTTTCCCACATCACAACATCCATAATGATCTTCTGTTGTATGATGGCAAGATATGGCTGAATCAGAACAATCCTTTTATTCCCCTACTTTTGGAGGAATACCACACTACATCCTTGGGAGGTCATATGGGACTTTCCAAAACTTTGACACGTATTCAAGGCAAATGCTTTTGGAAAGGCATGCGTTCAATTGTTCATACTTTCGTTTCTCAGTGTTCAACTTGTCAACAGACTATGAAACTCAGAAACCAGCTGGTTTATTACAGCCCCTTACACTTCCTCATGACACCTGGGAAGATCTCTTTCTTGATTTCATCACGGGATTACCTCCTTCCTTGGGTCATTCTATAATCCTTGTAGTTGTTGATCGTTTCTCTAAAGATGCTCATTTTGGCACTCTTCCCACTCATTTCACTACATTTAAGGTTGCCTAGCTTTTCATGGACATGGTTTGCAAGCACCATGGCATCCCGCGCAGCCTGGTTTCTGACCGTGATCCAATTTTTGTAAGTAGATTCTGGCGTGAATTGTTTCGTTTGTGCGGTACAAAGTTGCGCATGAGCACATCGTACCATCCCGAAACAGACAGGCAAACCGAAGTTCTTAATCGCACACTGGAACAATATCTCCGTTCTTTTGTACATTCCCACCCTTCCCATTGGGGAAGATACATTTCCCTTGCTGAATGGTCTTATAACACATCGATCCACTCTGCTATTGGAACCTCTCCTTTCTAGATTACATTTGGAAAACCGCCCCCATTTATCCTTTTTTATTTAACGGGTTCTTCTTTTGTCGAGGTAGTGGATTCATTGCTTACAACTCGCCAGAATCTTTTAGCTCAGTTGCGCGTAAAACTTGTGAAAGCACAGTTGACCATGAAGGAGACCATTGACCATCATCGTAGAGACGTCTTCTTCAATGTGGATGATTGGGTCTATGTTCGTCTACGACCATGCCGACAACGTTCTCTCCATTCTCCTACTACCCCCAAGTTGGCCAAGCGTTATTACGGTCCCTTCTACATCACAAAATGAATTGGGCATGTTGCCTATCAACTTGACCTTCCTTAGAATTCAAAAGTTCACCATGTATTTCACTGTTCTCTTTTGAAGCTGCACAAGGGCCCCATTCCTACTACACCTGTTGATTTTCCTCTTTAGACAAAGGATAATAAACCCATTATTGAACCACTTGCAATTCTGGACACAAAAATGGACTCTTCTATTTCTCCACCTACAAAGTTTGTTTTAGTCCAACGGAAGGGACTGACACCGGAAGACACAACTTGGGAGCGTTGGGCTGACCTTGTTTCGGAATATCACCTTGAGGACAAGGTGTCTTCCATAGTGGTGGGTATTGATAGCAGTGACCCTATAAGCCTTGGCCCAAATACTGATGTGGTGGAAGAGCCAAATAATACCAACAAAGGAAATATGAGAAATAGGCCCAAACGGGAGCACAAGATGCCAAAGTATCTTTGTGACTATGTCACTAAGTAGAAATATTTATAAGTCATTTGATATTTCGTATTTTGTTAGTATTTCTTATAATTGCTGAGTTGTGCATTCTGTTATAGATTCCTTTCAATATGCTATATTTTTTGTTTCCGCATATCACGGATAGTCAATCTTTGACAACATGATTTTGTTAAATACCAAAGACATGAAATGAATGAAGGTAGCAAAATTTTCATCCTCTTTCTCAGTTATTTCTAGAGAGTTCCTTGATCATCGAAATCAAGGTAGCTTGTTACGTATCATTTTAATAATTGTTTAAAGATAATTTCGATGTTAATGTAATAACAATTAGTTTTCTTGAGCTTATTTTGGTGATAAAAATCTATTAAGATTTTCCCATAAGATTTTCCTTTATTCGTATAAAGAAATATTGTAATAATTTGTTTTTAAAACTAAGTTGACTAACATTTTGCTTTCGACAAATCAATAGTTTATCGTGATCCAATTGCTTTGTTTATTAAGTCAAACATTCACATATTAAACCTTTTGTTCCCAATTAGGATACAAATACTAAACTAATAAAACATATGACAATTTCAAAGATGATGTATAACTCATTATTTAATCAAATTCCATATTGTATCAAACTCCATAATCATGGAAGGATAAGGACATGCTTAAAAATTCAGAATTGTTATTCCATTTTTATATAATTCTTTTGAGTAAGACAATTATTAAACTTTATATTTTAACATGAGTATTAAAAGCAATTATTTTACTATACTTTTAAATCATACAGCAAATACAAAAACTTAAAGATGTTTTTTTTTAGGACGCTTAATATCTTCTCATGAAAGACAAAGTGGAAAACAACCAAATAAAAATTATAAAATTAAACACATAATGTATTATAGTACTAATTTGGCTTTAATTACGATAGAGAAAGACAACTACGTCCGAAATTAGTTAGGGTTGGAGGTATCCATAGCATGATGAATGACTTAGTTAAAGATCAATTTTCAAAAGAAGAAAAAAAATGATTTAATTAAAGCAGTGAAGTTCTGCCAACAAAACAGTAATTCCAAAGAAGTTTCACTTACAATTTCCCTTAATTAATTATAATTAGTTTAATTAGTTTGTTAGGTTTATTCCAAAGGGAGATTTAATATCAAATGAATTAGTAAATTCATATAAAAATAATAATAAAACAGCTTTTAACCTAAATTTGAAAAAAAAAGAAGAAAGAGATTTGTGGGTTTTTTTTTTTATATATTTATTATTCATTTCTAATTAATATGTAACTTTCAAATTACACATAGCTTCAACTTATATGGTTAAAAGTTAACTCTTGTGATATTAAGTTATGAAAGAATATAGCAACTTGTGTTGAACTTTCCCTAATTAACTAATTTTCATATGCATTTCTTCAGTACTTGGTAAAGACAAGCACCTCGTTCCTTCCTTGTGCATGTGTTTTGCCAAATTTGTTAGTGTCATTTTTACAAGCCTAAAAGAGAAAAAAAACCACAATTTAATTTTTCAGAAAGTTTACAAGGGATGTTTTACTATTGCTTTTCTAAAATAATTTATTTTAAGTTAACTACCATCTAAGAAAATTTAATAACTAATTATACTTGTGATACTAGGGATAAAAAATGAGTTAGTTAATTAATGTTCTTTCTAGGTTATCAATAAGTTAAACTAGACTTACAAAATATTTTAGTTCATATAATAGGCCAATCCTAATAATGTTGCTAAAGCATTAAGTCACTTTTATTAGTGAAGCATAAGAACATTGTATTAAAATAAAAAAAATATTCATAAATATAATGAAATAAGACAATATGAGAAAAAAAAAACAGATATCAAGACAAAAGGATAATATTAAATAGGAATATATATCACTAAGAAAAGATGACATTATGCCTAGACTTAAAGTCTCCAAACTTCTTAACTAAAAGTAAAATACAATTATTCTTAAATTAACATGTTTGAAGAAATATGATGCTTAAAAACATTTTATGATCCTTTCATTAAATATTAAAAAAATAATGCCACTACGGGAAAAGAATGCATTGTTCCATGCCAACTTCAACTTTCTTAATAAAGAATATATACATGTAGTCACAAACGAAATATTCTTGCCCACCCAACTATTACAGTTCTTCAATATTTTTTCTTTATTTTGTGTGTAGACAAGGAGAAAGAATCACTTTAACAGACAACAGAACTATATATCAAATATTAATCCATATACAAATAATTAAACACAACTTAAAGTTTAATCTTAATAATACATAAAAAGTATAATAATTAAAACTTCTTTGTATCATTTATTTTAAACTTGTAACTTAAACCATTTTCATAGCCAGAGCTATTTTCTGTTGTCTTAATTTATATTATTTTTAGATATGTGAGATTTTTTTAAGATATTATATAAATTTTTGTTCTAATACAAAAATTCTATATAATTTTTGATTTTTAATATTTTTCTTTCAAATCCTTGGAAGAAGAGTTTCATTTTAAGATAAAAATTATTTCTTTTATTCTCGAAACGTGAACCTTAAATTATAATGCATCAGATAAATTTGAATGAATATGAAATAAAATATGGGTCTTGTAAAATCTTTTCAATAAAATAAAAAGGACATGAAGATCTTAAAAACAAAGTTACATACAAACACCTGCAAAAGTTAAATTAGAACTTCATGTTTTGTCTTGGTTGCAAGTGTCATGACATAGTACATGATGTCTCAATTTATCTTTTGTGTGTTATATTACATATCATTTACAACTTTTATTTCAATACAAAAATCTTATATAAAACCCACAATTTAACAATTTTTTTTAAATAAAAAATATTAAAAAGCTTTAAGATTTAAAAATATTTTTTAGGACATAAAAATACTTAAATTTTACGTATAGAAGTATATTTCATTATGAAATAAAAAAAATTAAACTTGGAATCATTAATATAATCTCACTACTAAAAAACTTATATTTTCTGCCAATTTTATTTTGATATTTTTTCGAAAAAAATACTTACAAATTTTATTGTGAAAAAAAATTATAAGAAATTACTATCAATTTTTTTGCAAAATATTTTGTATAAAATACTTTTCACAACAAAATTTATAGAAAATACTTACAAATTTTATAATTTTATAAAAAAATATCATGCACAAAAGAATTACATGCCAATCAAATTTTTAGAAAAAATGACATAAAAAAGTATTTTTCTACAAATTAATTTTAATAAATTTATAAAAATAATCTCGTGTAATATGAGAATTTCTAACCGTGTATTTATATAAAAGAGATGTTGTCGCAAGCTAAAACGGTATATATTATCAAAATTGTTTTAATTACAGTGACATATTTTATTCTGGTACTGCATAAAAATATATGATATATATGGAAGCAATAATAGAGGCAATGAAACAAGAAACGTGGAAGTTATAGTTTAATTGGTAAAATAATAGTAATGAGAAATGGGAAGCCTAATTTGGTTTAGTTTATAATTGAGAAGGCGTGTTGGTGTTTGCTTAGTGAGATGAAATGGTATTTTGCAAATTTGATTTGGAAGAAGAAGAAGACAAAGAGCGAGTTGGAATCCACTAGAAGATGGAAATTAAAGGAGAGAAGGTAGAAGAAACTGAATAATTTATTTATTTATTTATTTATTGATTAATTAATTAATTATTGTCATATTTATTGAGTTCTTCTTTCTCTGGCTTTGTCAAAGTCAGTGTGTTTTGCCTTAATGGCTAAGGATTGTGAGGCATTCCGTGGACAATTCGCGTGCCGTGGAAATCAATCTCATCTTTCTTTCTGTTTTTTTTTTCTTTCTTTTTTCATTTATTAAAGAAATGGTGCAGATTCAGATTGATTTTGTTCATGTTTTTATTATGGGTATGAGGTAAGAGAGCACGATTAGTTGGCACATTTTAGAGTTCAAAATGGAGTGCACGTGTCTTGCTTTATTAACACTGAAATGCAAAAAGGTGACGATAGGATCACCCGTGTGAAGGTAACAAAAGTGCTACTCAACTTTTTGCCATGTTGTTCATCCATGGATTTGTCATGCTATCATTCTAGAATATGAGATTATTCCTAGCTGAAATTTATAAAGTGAGATTACACTTATGGGATTGTAATTTTTGTCTGATTACATATATTTTTATTTTGATATTATTTTTAATTAATGAAAGTAGATTCAAATTAAAAGAATTATTATTTTAACTACAAATTAAAAGTTAAAAGTACATTTATTTTATAATTAATGTAGTGTAAATTTTATATAAGTATTTAACATATTTAATTTAAATTATGTTTTTTTTTTTTGTGTGTGTGAAATTGGAATCTCTTTAAGTAGAAAGCAAAAGTTAATATATCCAAACGTTGAAATTTTTGTAAGTTATTATCTTCTTTTATGTGTTTTTTTTTCATACACATGAATTAGAGATTACACTCCTAACCATGTGTTCAAAGGATAAGATTATTTATCAACTATACCACATAATAACTTATTATGCTATGTAATATACCCTTAGCACATTATTTTATCTTGGCCCGAGTTTTACGGTAAAAAAATAATTTGTAATTTCTTTAAAGTTTAATTAAGTTTTAGATTTATGATAAATTTTGATACTTTTAAGTTGAGTTTCTATTTGATTTTTATTGTCTTCAAAAATTGTATACTTTTCGATTGAATTTCTACTGTATTTTTATTGGATTATGTAACTGTTATCTTATCATATCTTGCTTATGCAACACTCCAAATTAATAGAATTTGTTTACTAATTTAAAGTATTTCATGTCTTGATATTAAAAAAAAAAACTACACAATAATAGTCATCATATTATATTACAATATTTCTCTAAAGTGTTCATAGAAAGTCTTTAAAAAACAAAAAGTTCGTATAAAAACCAAAATGTGAGGAAATATATTCAATATCCTACTCTAAAATCCTTCATTGGTAGGTTCCACACTTGTAGTATCCTTTGTTTCCGTGTACATACACAAAAACATAATAAACACATTTACAAACACAAGGGTAAGCTACAAATTGATTTAAAACTTATAAATTTTATAACAAAAAGGAAACACACTTAACAATAAGAGAATACAATACAAAAGTATTAATCATACCAAGTCTGCCACTATCATTTAAAACTTATAAGTTTTAAATAAAAAGGAAATATACTTAGTAAAACACTATATCCACATAGCCAACCTCAAAGGAACCACAGTGTAAACTAGTACCATGAGATTGTGCACTTACCATTGTTGTATGCCTCATGCTTCCCAGAAGCTATAACTTGTAATGTGTACGGGCCGCTTCTCGATCCACACTACATGGTAGGTAAATTTACTATCTCTCATGAGTTTGATAAATGACAACATTCTAGATATGAACCTCCCTCTATCAACTAGTTATTTTCATATATATGATTCCAACAACTAGCAGAGTCCGGACGATCTCATGATAGTTCCTGTCGTCTATACACCACACTATAATATATGCACATGGAAGATTTCCTCCTTAGGAAATACTATCATTCATTCAACTCATACAACATCCTAGTACAATTATACTAGTCAACTTCAAGAATAAACATCATTAATTTTGAACTCCAAATACCAATAAACATATTAAAACAGATTCGCTTAAAGGAGTTGATATTTACCTCTAGGAAGGTTCTCACTCACCGACTAGGTGCCTTGGCCAACAAATCAACCACTAGAAAATTGATAAGTGTCCAAATTAAGTGAATTTTAAGATGATTTTGGCACTTATCTTGTTTAGATTATGCTTAATTCAACCATATTTAGTTTATTTTGCAACTTTAATCATCAGAAAAGAGTTAAGGTGAAAAAAAGAGAAATTAGCTTAGAATCATGCAATTATAGGCAAATTAGGACTAATGTAGCTGAGCGACACAATTGAGGCTCGAGCCATAAAGCAAACCCATTACAAAGGGAAACCTCAAACACTAAACCTAAGGCTAAGCCATAAAAGGAAACCCTCATGAGGAGGAAACCTCAAACACCCACCTTTAAAAGGATCTGAAATGTAACTTTTACAGCTTAAACCCAAAATGTGCAGCTTAAGCCCTAATGAAGGTGGTTTGAAAAGATCTGGAATAAAACCTCTGTGGCTCAAGCGCCAAAGCTAGAACTGAGCACTACCCTGGACAATTTATAAATATCTTGTCCTCATTTTAGGTATTGAGTGGAGACACATTTAGTAGAGGAAGATGTAGACATAGTAAGACAAAGTGTTGTGAGGCCCGAGAGAGATGTTTTCATTGTAAATCTTATGTCTAGATGCTACTAGGATTGCATTGCAGTATTCTATGTGTAGTTGAACTCTCTCTGAGATTGGATGTAATCAATTCTAATTCTCTATACTTCTACTTCTTAGATATATATATATATATATATATATATATATATATATATATATATATATATAT
>Ga0214543_1009647_pt1 | contig 14860 bp, 5 predicted proteins | sample CNSS2metaG_FD_160094 | JGI IMG/M metagenome (GOLD analysis project Ga0214543, IMG submission 160094) | Root nodule microbial communities from cowpea collected in UCLA plant growth center, Los Angeles, California, USA - CNSS2 | ecosystem: Host-associated > Plants > Roots > Nodule | place: USA...
TATATATATATATATAAAAGTATATTTTATTTATATGTATATATACTATATTATATTATATTATATTATATTATGTTATATTTTATGTGTAAATATATTATTTATTTATATATATTTTTTAGATTATTTAATAAATTATAAATAATTTAGTAATTTAAGCGGGGACGGGTATTTGGGCGGGTATATATATATCCCCATCCTCATTCCCATCCCCAGTTGAAAATTTCGGGTATTACCCATACCCATACCCATACCCAGTCAAAGCGGGGATTCCCCGTCAAAACGGGGATGGGTTCGGGTTATACCCACGGACACGAATTTATTTGCCATCTCTAATCCCCTTATATTATAACATAGATCCGACATTACGTGTATAAAAAATATTCCTAACAAAAATTATATATGACTATAATTTTTGTCTTATCATAATAATATATCCAACACTAAAATCTATCATATTTCATGATGACTCTATTCCTATCAGTGGCATTATGTACTTTCGCACAAATATCCACAAAGTCTATTTCATTTGATATAATAAATATGTAAATTATTAAGATACTAGAATATAAAATATCTTTTATCTTTTATATATATATATATATATATTATAATATTATTTTATTTTCAGTTGATATGAAACTTTTAATCTAAATTTTTATAAAATAATTTATTTGACAAATCTTAACTAAATATGTGTCAAGTGGGTACATAAATTAATTAAATTTTATTAAATGATAATTTCTAGATATATATATTATAAATAATTGAACGATTAACTTTTCAATGTTTTGTAAAAATAACTATGTCAACTTAATGGATGAACCTTTTAGCTACTACAATGAAAATGAATTATAGTTGTTAATAAATATAAGTAAAAGGTATTATCTAGTAGTTTTTATTATATTTGTTCTAATGTTCATATTTATGAAGAGAGTTTGAATGCAAAAGAATTTAAATATATTAAGTTAAATAACTAAGATAAATTAAACAATTCAAATATACCGTATACCAGTCAATCCACATCTCTTTTTAATACCCCACGAACCCATTCTAAATTAAAAGTTATATATATTTATTCGGACCATGGTACTTTTACAAATTATTTTGATAAAATTTAATTTTTAACAAACATTAAACATTTTTTTTTGTTACATAAAATCTTTTTTTTCATTTATTAAAATGTTCACGTGTTCATTATCATAAATTTGTCAATAAAACTATAAAAAAATAATTTTCCTATTCAATATAACCCACAACTCCCCAACCTATTATATCGAAACACTTTGCTTCAGCAAATAAAACATGCAAGAATTGGAAGATTTTTTGTATTGTCTCACTTGTTTTTATTACATTAAAGTTATAACTTTTCAAGTTTTTTCATTTTCAACACGTACATACATGAAATTTGAGGGTAATAAAAGAAAATTTTGAAAGTAATTAGTAACTTACAGAAAAGTGAAATGACTAAAATGTGGTTTCAAGGATTGACACTGTGAAGCAACTTTTCACAACTTGTTGATATACTACTCCAACCAAATCTTCGAATATTAACTAATTTTAGTTACAAAACATATTTAATTATTATAATAATCAATTTAGACATTAATTTATAAATTAAAAGTTATTAATAACTAAAATGATTTAAAAAAAAATATAGTTGATTTCTAAATTTGTACTTAAAATAATTTATATCTTCCATATGATAACAATTAAATTAGAAATAGAATACAATGTTTGGCAAAATAGAGCAAATATAATAATACTAACAATAGAAATTTCTTTTATGATTCATTGCGCAAGTGACTTCTATTTATTTCCATACATAATTTAAAAATATTACTATATGTTGGTATCCTTTTTAGAAGACTACTTAAGGATGATACACGAATATTCTCTAAGACAAATATGACTCTTGTAAGATAGATAATTTTGATACACACATGTGGAGCTGTGAAACACTAAAGATGTGTTTTTTTATAAAGTGGATTTGAAAGAAAGTGTGAGTATGAATTTGAGAATAAAATTTATATTTGTATTAAAGAATTTGGATGTGAAAAAGAATAAATTTAGTAGCATAACTTATAAGTAATTTATAATATATAAATATATATATATATATATATATATATATATATATTAATAAATTAAAATATAAAATTATTATTTTATCTTCATAATTAAAAATACGATTATTATTTAATAATATTTATTATTATTATTATTATTATTGAATATTAGTATTATGCATCACACTTTCCTCGCAAATATTTGGATGTTGAAGAGAAAGTTAAGCAAACATTTTTTTTAATATTTAATTTGTATTGTTTTGTGTGTTATGTAAAAAATAAATAAATGCATTTCCATCTCGTAAAATAAAAAAAAAAACCATTAATCTAAATAACGTTACTATCATATCTTTTCTTTTAAATCCATTCTTCCAAATTCATCTTAAAACAAACACATGATTATTTATTTAATTAATTATACATTATTTCTATTTGAATAGGAAACACAAATGATTATTTAATTAATTATACATTATTTCAATTTGAATAGGAAATGATGTTAAAATTTAGTATTTCGAATACTTTTGTCATACATATTATATAATATCTAAGAGAATAATATTAAATATTGTTATGCTACAAATGTGATATATAAAGTTGATCTCTTTAAACTAAATGACATTATATGAATGTCAAATATTTAAAGTGAAAAAAAAATTGTGTTCTTTACTTCTTTTTTTAGTTGCATATAGTATTATGAATATTTACGTACATTAAAAAGTTATTTGAAATTTAACTACCGAGAACTATGAATTAAACGTATAAAAGACGGTTGAATTTATATGTTATAATTATGGGTTATGTGGTCAATCACTTAGGTGAAAATAAAGATCAAAGGGGTCATCATACACCTGAGGAAAAATATACTATATGAAAAAGAAAACAAAAACAAGAAATTCATCCTTGAGGGAAGATTGTTGGAAATAATCCAAGTGTGAGTCAAAAAGTCTCACATTGGATAAAATAGACAAAGTTAAACACTATATAAAAATAAAGACCCATAACATCATTGCCTTAAGATTTTGGGGTAAAAATGATATCAAATATTTTATATGTGTAAGACTAATGTCATATAAACATATGGAATCACAATCTCTCAATATAACTATAACTATAACCCATATGAATATAACATATAAACCCAACAAATACCATATCAAAATATATAGAAAACACGATATATTATGTCAATCCATGTCTTCTCTTTAATATATGATTAGATAGTAAATAGAAAAAAAAATGTACTCATCGTTAATATCTTACCTTTTCTTAGCTTTTTTTATTTATTTATTATTTTAGGATTAAATTTTTTTTATTGCTAATATTTTTTTATTAAATAAATCGTAAAATTATTTTTAAAATTATATATTTCAATTTTTTAGAATTAATATATTTTTATTAAATTAATTATAAGATTATATTTGTAAAAAAAATTAAAATTATTTTCATTATTAATATATTTATGTTAAATTAATTATAACTTTATGTTTGAAAATAAAATTTAATTAAATATTAATTTTTATTGATATTAAAAATGATATTTAGTGAGTTAAACATATTTTTAATAAATTATAATTTTATTTAAGAAAAAAGATAATGATTAATTATATTTATTTCTTATAATTATTTTTTATTTTTGATTTTTTTTATCTTTTTATGACTTTTTTTGTATTTATTTCACTCAAATTTAATTCTTTTAAGGTCATTCTGACTTGCCATATCAATATTTTTATCTACATCTCTAATTAATGTTTTTTTCTTTCTATTTGATTTATTATTTTTATTTTATTTATTGAATTTATATTAAGATTATAAATGTATTTCTTTTGATCAATTGTTTTTCGATATTCTTTTATTAATGAATTTTGAAAATTTTTTTACACATACTTTGATGAGAAGCTAGCTTTTTGCTTTGGGTTAAATTGCAGAATTAATAAATTGTATAAAAAAATTATAAAATAAATTTTAAATAAAAAATTTGTGTTTTAGACTTTGAGATTGTGTATATAAATTTGGGTTGGGATCATCTTAATGGTTCAAATATCGTACATGATTAACATTTAGGGAGTGCTTTTATGGACAAGTTTCCTGTAGCCAATTAATGGAGAGTGATGATTTAGTAGAGACAATGCTGTTCGTTTTCAATGAAAGGAAGCGAATGATAGACGATGATTTGTGAGGTTGTACTGTAATTTAAATCTCGCTGTTTTGAGGAGATGTGTGAGATAACTTTGCCAATTTACCACTCTATCCCTTGTTATTATATTGGAAAATATAACATCTCCGCTGCTGAAACTGCAATCATGGGCTTGAGGTCTGCATAAAGAGCAAGATGTTTCATTAACTCTACTTCCCTTCCCTTCTATGTTGGTCTGTTTGATTTTCCATATCACACATAAGTTTTACAGAATTTTCATGTACATATGATGAAGTAATGGAACAAATACACTTTACTTGTATCCGATTTCAACTTGTTTCCCTTTTCTCCACTTAAGCGATTCTAGTTTTTATGTATCCGGTTTCAAGTGCTTTAGTTTTGTATTCGGATACCTATTGCTTGTATCCGATTTGAGCAGCTTCTTGTTTTTTATCTTTTGATTGTTATTACGTTGTGACAGGAAGTTGGTGTTGTTTTGTATTCGGATACGTATTTTTTTTCAATTAATAAATATCTTTAATATTGCAATTTATGTAGAACAAAATTCAAAATTAATTACAACTTATCTAATTATTATTTTATTTTATATTTAACACCAATGACAATTTAGTAATTTACTTTTTTCATAAATTAAATTTTATTTTTTATTATTACTTAAATCCTACACAAACTTTCACACACAAAATTTACTCTCAAATTTGTTCAACTATCATCTCCAAATTCCTTCAAAAAAATAACACAAACTACACCCTCAAATCCACCGAAATCAATCATCTCCATCTTTCCTAATCTTTCTATTCATGAGAACAAATCCTTAATGATTTTAGAATTTCTACCTTAGTGATGCTTGTACAAATTTGGTATAGTTGTCATTAACTATCCAAAAAAAACGTGCTATTTCATGAGTTGAGTTGGACCTATTGTCCTTCTATTGTCCTTTAAGTTGGACCTACATCATTTACTATTAAATATTAATTAAAGATGGAAATGGATCATGATGATCATGAGAGTATTATTCTGATTAAAGGAATTACTATAAAACTATTTATGTAGAAAATTCAGAAATACAAATAGTATAATTTTAACAGCAATACAGATATCATAATTTCAACTAAAATCAATTATAAACAAGAATTTAATATAAGAAAACGATACTCCTGATCATGTACAAGAACCAAAATCGAAAGGAAGAGAAAGAAAACTGCACACTACATACAGCAAAACGCAAAATTGCATGCGCATATCAGAAGGAGAAGGTCCACAAAGAAACTTCAGCATCATCCTCAAGACAGGTACAGTCTCTAACATATGTTAAAAAAGAAGGCGATCGCAGAGGCTCATCCGCCATGTTCTGAAGCCACTCATGCATGTCTTCAAATCCTAATGTGACTGGCATTCTTATCTCATCCAAATCACAAAACTCCCTAAACACTTTCCTACTGTTGTCATCTTCATCAACGCCGACACCACACCTGCTAACTTCGCACTCAACCACCGCATTCACATTCTCGTTCTGTAATTTGTCGACGCAACTGTCTTCCGCGGCAATCGCCACAACAGCCGCCGCCGCCACTCGCCGTATCTCCTTGGCATTTGTGGACGCCGGCAAGGGCAACCGCCACGCTGAATCGGCGAAGTTGAGACAAGCGGACTTCCCTCGGAGCGCGAGCGCGGCAACGTCGTGCGCACGTGCGGCCATCTCAGGGGTTGGGTACGTTCCGAGCCAAATCCTTGTGGATTTGTCATTTGGGACACGCACCTCGCAGACCCACTTGTTGTTCTTCCTCTGTCGCACCCCTCGGTAGACGGGGTGCCGTGTCTCCTTAAAGATTCTCCGGCCGGCACGTTTCTTGGGGCGCGCCGACGCTAATGCATGTAGTTCCTCGTCGGAGTGAAGGACGTTGGGAGAGGAGCTTGTTTCCGGGGAGGAGCAAAAGTAGGAAGCTTGGTTGGAGTGGGTTAATGATTGTGTGGAATTAATGTTCATTGTTTTGGTTTAGTGGTTGTTGAATTGTGAAATTGACTAAGTGAGAAAAAGTGAGAGGGTGTGAATGAACTATGTTTCGTGTGGTGTGGAATATAAGTAACTTTTTTGAGGTTTGGAAGTGAGGAAATTGACGCACGTGGCTACGATGTAGACACGGACACGGGTTGTTTGCGGTTCCTCTTGCTGCTTGGTAACGTTCGAAACATTGTCACTATCTGTTGCTACTTGCGAAACTTAACACTTTGACTTTTACCGTCTTAAAAGCTGCAGTGACCAATGACCAGATTCGGATAATATAATCAACGTCAATGGTTTGAACCATTTGGTTATCTTTGGCCAACCAGAGTACAAGACGTGTTTGGAATTTTACACTTTTCACACAAAGTAAAACAGGAAAACATGATATGACATAATGACATACCTCTCGATTTGGCATAGTTCAGAGGGTTTGGGCTCATTTACATGGGTCACAGTTAAAACACCCTTAAAATGTTTACTCTACAAGAAGTTTCATCGAATCAAAAATACCAACAAGAGTAAAATTATTTATTTTATAAAGCACAAAACTTATTTAAATAATTAAAATATAAAATATTATTTAGAAAAGTATTTATGTACAGGAAAAATATTTCCTCAATCTAATTTCAAACTTAATATGAACAAAATCTTGTTGAACTTACGTCAAATTAGGTTGACGTCATGTCAAGATGGGTTAATATGTTCAATTTTGCAATTTATTACTAGCAATGAATGTATTGAAATTCCATACCATTAGAAAATAGGTCATCTCATGTTCACTGTACAAATTTAAAATAGCAACTTTTTAAAAAGTATTTAGTCTCCTAAAACAAATAAAAATCATTTTTAAAAAAATAATAATTTGAATATGTTTTTCATTTTTATTTATAAAAAATGAAAAAAGGCTTAACTTTTCCTGACTTTTAGAAATTAGAAGTTATATATTGTAATGAAATAATATTAGGTGATTCTTAAGAAAAGAAATGGAATACGCAAAGGGAATTTGGAATTTGGAGAGAGTACGTTTATTTTTTAAATAAATCCATAGTTCTTTGAATATGAGCTTATTTCCAAACCCAAACAGGAAGGAACGTTTTCCTTTTTTTTTTTTTTTTCATTTTTGTCTCAGTTCCCGCCCCCTTCTAAACTAGGAGACAGAGATTTGTTCTCTAGTTATGTGACCATCTTCTAATTCTTTTTAAAATATTATTACTTGCCTCATCATGTCACCACCAGAAAACATAATTTTATTTTGTAAATATTACTATCAACTTATTATTTTTTAAATAAATAATATAAATTTTTTTAAATTTTTTTATCAAATAAATATTTGTGTTAGTATTGAATGAACGAACACTAAATATAAAACTAAAGTAAAGAAAGTTAGCGTCAATTATAGTACATATTAACCTTCATCTCATTCATCCATATTTTTCTCTCCTTCTCTTTCATCCATATTCTTTTTGTGATCTCTTTCTTGATATTTATTTTAATAAAGATTAATTTTAATAATAAAAATAATTAATTACTATAGTTTTAAAATTTATTAATTAAAATAATTTAAAAATATAAAAATTATAATTGATAATTAAAATCATTTTTATTATGATTTGTTTTCTAAATTAATCACTAACATTAATTATAATTTTTTTAATTATGAAAAAATTGGTCTTAAATTAATAAATTGATTTTCATATTAGTCTTTAAACATTTTTTTTTTGTTTTAAATTTGATTATTATTCAAGAATTTTTTTTAGTACGTGTATTGTTTTTCTTTTCAAATCTTCGCCTTATTTGAAAATTTGTTTTTTTTTTTAATATCAGTGCGGTAAGGGCTTTTTGCTCCGGTTATTTTTCTCATTTTGTCTCGGGTCTGGAACCAAAGCATATTGGGACGAGGTCAAAAAGCACCCTTTTTGACCTTGGTTGTTACCGAGGCTATAGAGTCCCTTTTATGCCTCGGTTCTAAATGAACCGGGCCATAGGGTTCCTTTTCTGCCTTGGGTCCACGAGAACCGAAGTCATATGGTAAAAATATTTTTTTTTCATCAAAATTTTTGCAAAACCAAGGTCATATAGTACCTTTTTCCTTCGGTCTTGGTAAGAACCGAGACCTATTCCACTTTTGTTTTTAAATAAATTTTCTGTTTTATTGTGATTCCCACAATTAACCCTGCATATTTTTTTTTTCACAAAGCAGCACAAATCAGAAAAGAATATTTTCTCAAACATCCACAATCCAAAAACATTTAAAAGATATTGAAATATACACAATCCAAATACATATATTCTAATTAATACTACTGTACATTTGAATTATGAAATTTGCACATGCTATCCTACCAAACTGTATGGACTTCACGAGAATTGGCAAAGTACTCTTCATCAATTTTGAACAAGAAAGTAAGTTTTCTTATTTCTTTTTTACTTTCTTGGATATGGACGAGGACATTGTTAAGAGATGGTGTGTGTGTTTGTTTGGGATTTTAACTTTGAGAAATTCGTAATTTATTGCAAAATTAAAAAAAAAAACATAATTTGTTAATTTTACTTTTTTTCAATTAAACTTAATCTTTAATCTATCATATTAATCAAATCATTCTGAAACTTTCACCAACTTTACTTTTAAATCCAATCACTTTCACACCCAAATTTCACTACAAAAAAGTTTAATTTTAGTAAGGGTTTATTACTTGGGACTATTATAACCCCTGCTAAAACATAAACATAACAGAGGTTTTAAGAACCCTCTTTAAGTTTAAGGGGTTTTTAAAGAAACCTCAGTAAAATTTAGTTTTTAATTTTTTTTTCATTCAAAAATTGAGAAACAACTGGACTCACGTCTCATTCTATCATCTTCGCGTGCCTCTCAGCAATTTTCTTCTCTCTGATTTCAAATGACAGTGCCTAGAGGAAGACGAACTTAACAAATTTTCTTCTCTCTGATTTCAAATGACAGTGCCTAGGAGGAAGACGAACTATTCTTCTCTCTGATTTTTCTTTTCTCTCTGATTTCTTCCTCTCGGTGTTTGCTCGAGGTTAGATTTCAGTTTCGTCATCGATCAACGATTATGCCTTACCGTTCTCCCTGCTTTCAATTTCTCCTTTGCTTTCAATTTCGTGTCACTACTCTTTAGATTTCATGACATGCTTTCATTTTCATCTCATTCAATTTCGTTTTCCATCTATCACCAAGAAAAACTCACGAATCCCAACAGCACAAAGCACTCATCTCCTCCTCATTCTCCGTTCCGGTGCCGGTGGTGAGCTGTAAGGTTAGATTATCACACTTTGGGAATTGAATCATTATGCTGAAACCGAGTAATTGTAGTAGCTATGGGGACCACATCATGAATGACATTTCTTTCCTTCTCTTCTCTGTTATGATGAAAACGAAAAATATTAAAATATAGAAAGATTAGAAGATTCTGTTGAACAATGAGTTTGAAGTATGTAAATACCTAGGGTTCAAGTCTTTGTCTCTTAGAGAGTATATTCAGGTGATTACTTTAGTAAAAATGTGTTGCGATCACATCAATATGCTTCAAATTATCTAACATCCAGTTTTGTTATGACTTATGTATTGGTTCTTCAGAGAGGATGCATATCTAGTTAAGATGCAGCATACCGTATTGTCACTTCCTCATTTTTATATAATAGTTAGTTCGTATTACTGTTGGTATTCTATGAGCAAAGCTTGTTAAGTTTGATTTTTTTGATCACTTGGACCATGCTTGAATTGATGAAAAAGGATGAAACATAGAGTAATGGAATGATATAATAATAGTTGTCGATGCTTGTACTGTTTGAAATGAAATGCAATTAGTTTGTGGATTTGAGAAGGTTTGGTTGCAAATAATGAGAAGAAAACAGAAGAAAATAATCTCCAAGTGCTCAAAGGTTTTTTAATAAGCACTCCTGTAAAGACTCCTTGCAGAATTCTTTGTGGCAGGTAGGTATGATAGTAGGTTATTGGAGCTAAATATAAGTTATGTTTTTTTTTTGTGCTTTTTATGTTTCATAGTCTCTGTTTTCTAATGTGCAGACATTAAGTTAGAGAGCTTGTTTACTTTTGTACTCTTTCTTCTACGCTAAGGCATTCACTTTTTACTTTAGGGAAATGGTTCTTTGAATGAGCTAATCAGTGTAAAAAGGTTTTTGGTAGCGTTGGATGAATTGGGATTGTCTGGATTTGAATTGTCAGACTAGAGCAGGTATAAGAAGTTCTGTTATGCAATGTAGTTTGAGAGATTGTCATTTATGTACATGAATTTAATTGGTTGTCCTTGACTAGATGGGTTGGCTAGATAAATACCTCATTTGTCCGTACATAGGAAATAGAAGGTTTGTTTCATCTTTGTCGCATAATGAAGGAGAATCACTGAACAATTTGATTATGATATCTATTATTTTATGGTTGAGGTTATGTATACTTCAATTTGTTTCTTTAATGCTGGAACTGGACTTTGTCTAATAAAATAAACTGGTTGGCCCTGTCCGAATATGATTCTCAATTTCCATTTTTCTTTAGTAAACGTGGCAAGTTTTGTCCTAGTAATTTAATCTTGAGGTTTGAGAATGTATGCAGGGATCAATGGTGCCTTTGTTGCAACGTCTTGAAACTCTAAAAATTCATTTTTCTTATAATGCTGCACGAGAAAATATCCAAAGTTATTCTATAAAGAGATGGGACCAGTCAAATCTAATGTCCTCAAAGGAAAGTAATAGTTGCCTCATGCTTCAAATTTTCAACATGCTTTTGATGGTTCTCTTGGATCAGGTATTTTGATAAATTAAAAATTGCCATGCTCTTCGTAGATTACTACATGATTGAATATTGTTAGGAGTGCAAAGATGCCATGTGACTTTTCTGGTTTTTCTGTATTTGACTATTTTATCATTTTTTTATTTGTTAACTAAATTTGTGTTATCAACCCAGTTATATACTTAAGAAATGTTGTACCCAAAAGAAAAAGCAAAAGTAAGGAATGAAAGGATGAAAACAATTTCAAATGCTTTTCTATCTCAGCATTTCTGGTAAAATTGGGTCTATGTCCAACTTATGTTGAGTTTTGGGTTCCTAAACCCTCTTTTATGATGCAGTCGATTCCTGAAGAAGATGGCCGCATTCAGAACGTATCGCATTCTCGTAAGCCATCTACTGATACAAGCTTTGGGTCTGGAACTGATGTGGCATAGTGGAACGTCCTTCAATTCAATACGGGTAATACTTCCTCATTTATAATAAAATGTGGAGCAAACTCAAATTCAGAACTTATCATTAAAGCCGAGGCTAGAGTTTAGGAACCTAAAGGAGGTGAGATTGTGAGGGTTGCCCCAAGGCCGTCCATTTTAGAAAATTTGAGCTTGGAAGAAATGAAACAAGTATTTGCTGAACTACCCGAGGCTTTAAGATTGCTTGCCCTAGCAAGGACTGCAGATGGAACTCGAGCACGATATTCTAGATTATATAGGACCTTGGCTATGAAGGTTCCATCACTTAGGGATCTGGTAAGTGAGTTTGAAAAAGGGGGTGCACTGAAAGATTTGAGGATGTGAAATTTTAAGAGGAAAAATGTTTATGAAATTCACCTTGTATGCCTTGAGTTGCTTGCATGTGAGGCATCGGTTTGGGGGCACGGGCCATTGAGTGTTGAGGAACCATTGTGTGCATCATGTACAACTATTATTTTGTATGCTTGTTAGTGTATTTAATAGTAATTATCACAGTTTTTTTATACTGCAGATTTTGTTTATCAAGTCTAATTAAATCCAAAGAACGAGGCTTATTTTTTTCACTTGATGATTGATAATTAAAGAAAGTTTAGACAGTTGAGACTTGATTTTCTTTCGGACTTCTATATGGGAGGATCTTCGATATTCTTGAGTGTTGGGAAACCATTGTGTGTGCATCATGTACAACTATTATCTTGTACGTTTGTTTTTGTACTTGTAATTATCAGTTTTTTTATACTGCAGTTTTGCTTATCAAGACTAATCAATCCAAAGAACGAGTCTTATTTTTTTTACTTGATGATTGATAATTAAAGGTTTAAAACTTGATTTTCATTTGAACTTTCTATGCAAGAGCATTTAATACTCGGAAATAGATCAATTTGAATATTGCAAATTAAATATGATTAACACTCGGAAATAGATAATTTTTCATTTTTATATATTTCTAGGCTCATCGTGCTGCATTCTTGTTGAGGAAAATTCTGCAAGTAATTGAGTTGCACTTTTCAAATCAAGTTGAAAGCATGAAAAATGTAAAGTTACAGTTCTTTTCACATTTTCTATTGTAGAATGTCAGGTTTTTTAGTTGTTCTTGAACAATGACTATTTAACTATGTTGCATACCTGAAGCAAAACTATTGTTTCAAAGTTCGTGAGGGAAAATATCAAACAAGAATACAAGCACTTAAGACCTTGGCACTAGGGACAACCGAAGAGAATGAGATATTTTTTGATGTTGATTGATTTGGGTCAATGCCTTACTATTCTTTTATATTTTTGCTATCTGCTAATTTTCTTTTAAAGCTGCCTCAACTTTCTACAGGTTCTTTCAAGGTGGGTTCAACAATTGAAGGTGCAAACCTATCTCAAGCCTTATCTTTGAATTCAAAATAACCGAACAAACTAGCAATATAAATCTTTGTTTTGGTTAAATTTACTCACTATTGTCATTATTATCATTGATTTTACGCACACACACACATTTATGGAACCGAATTACACCAATTATTATGCCCTTAATTCCTATATATGGAATGAGTTTTATTGATCCAATCATTGAAGTATAATTATATATAATTATTGACCCATGAAAGGAACTTTTAATCCAATAGTTGGTTGAGATAAAAATATCCAATTTGAAGATATTGAATGGTATAATAGTTGACGTGAGTTTGCATGTTTAACAGCTACCCTCCTAGTATAATTGTTGTAGCAAATAAAGTGTAAAATGAATTTAATATGATAAAAAATGCATTGAAATATTTGTTTTGCATGGTAAGTAAGATCTGAAAAGGAAGGAATATAGTGAAAATGAATATACATTCCAGATCCATTTTTCTAACTTTATTAATTTTTTTTTCTTTGGTCTTCCACCTCCATGTGCACCTCAATCAAGTAATTTGTTTTGTCATATTTCATGAATAAGTATTATTTATATAATTTGTTTTACATTAGATTTTGTATATATGAATTTGATTTTATATTCAGTTTTAGGAATATATAATCAATTTATTGCTTGCTTATTTGTATTGGTACCATTTGAATGAATATTGATTGTTTATTTTGAAGTGGCCTTGAAGTTTTTGCTGGGGGTTTTCGGAACCCCAAGCATTACTGGGGGTTTTCGGAACCTCATGCATTACTGGGGATTTTCGGAACCCCAAACATTACTGGGGGTTTTCGGAACCCCATGCATTACTGGGGGTTTTCAAAACCCCATGCATTACTGGGGGTTTTCAGAACCCTAGGCATTAATGGGGGTTATCAGAACCCCAGACATTAACGGGGATTTTCGAAACCCCCGGTAAGTTGTGCTACTTCCAGGGGTTGTTAAAAACCCCTGGTAATTCGTTAGCTACGCTTGCTCTTCTGGGGGAATTTCAAACCCCTGGTAAAACCATTAGTGGGGGTTAAAACCCCCATAAACGCCAAATATAACCTCCACTAAAAACAATTATTTTTGTAGTGTTTATTATGTTGTGTTTGGATTCGTATGAGTATTATTCATGCGGATGAAAATTGAGTTGCAAACGTGTTTGATCCTACTGATTTGAGAGGACCGATTTGCACATGAGTTTCATATTTTAACACTTTCTAAAATAAAGAGAAATACAGAAAAAGATAACTCATCACATTAAAATTACTTCATTATTCCTGTATATTTAACAATTTAATTTATTTATATTTACTACTTTCTTTTATATATATATATATATATATATATATATATATTTATATTAATAATAAATATAATTAATTATTATAATAATTATTATATAACAGAATATATATAATATTTATATATTAATTATGTATATTATAATAACACTGTATATTATAATATATATATATATATATATATATATATATATTATAATAATTATACATATATATTTAATTAATATTTTTTTAAATATTAATAATAATAATAATTAGTATTATAATAATTAGTATTATATAATAATAATAATAATATTATTATTATTATTTATTATTATTATGTTATTATTATTATTATTATTCAAATAAATATATTTTGTAAACAAATTAATTATATAAACTTAAAATACAACATTATCCATTGTTTATATTTATAGTCGTATTTTTTATTGCTATTAACTAACATATATAATTTTTTCAATGTAGAATGGTACAAATTTTTTATGCAATGTCTTTATGTTTTTATTTTTATTTATTTTCATAGAATGGAAATCTACCCTTAATAAAATTATTAAAGTTTTTTTAATAAAATATAATTAAATTTTATCTTCTTCGTTCAAAATATATATATATATATATATATATATATATATATATATATATATATATATATATATATATATATATATATATATATATATATATATCTATAAAAATAAAAATATAAAAAAA
>Ga0214543_1009650_pt1 | contig 14857 bp, 10 predicted proteins | sample CNSS2metaG_FD_160094 | JGI IMG/M metagenome (GOLD analysis project Ga0214543, IMG submission 160094) | Root nodule microbial communities from cowpea collected in UCLA plant growth center, Los Angeles, California, USA - CNSS2 | ecosystem: Host-associated > Plants > Roots > Nodule | place: USA...
ATATATATATATAAAATCAAAGTTTAAAATCCTCGTAACAGTGCCTATGATTTTTCCAAATTGCAATACACGACTTCAAATCGCGCATTGCCTAGGCGGTATACTCCAACTGAATTCCAATTGGAAAAAGAAATTAAAACCCATGCACCCAAATAAATGTTGATTTGGTAGGGAACTAAATTTTTCAATTAATGCAATTGAAGACCAATTGCACCTTATTAACGTTGCAATAGTAAAAGTGTTTTCTTTATTCAATTCCGATTGGAATTAAACCTCACAAAGACAACGCAACATGACATCGTGCATTTATGATTTCAATTTGCAATTCTATGCTTTTGATTAAGGGACAACTGGCTTCACGTAACAGTTGCAACATGACATACGCACACAAACCAGTCCAAAACATTTATGAGCAATTAAGGAATTCAGTTTCATAGCAGGAAATTTTTCCATTGCATATCAGGAAATTGTTTTTACCGATCAAGGCTATTCAATATACACTCCAAAGCAATTGATTTTCGATTAAAAAACTTGACGGGGTAAACTTAAGTTGAGATTTTTACGTCTATTGGATTTTAGCCCCAAAAGTCTCAACATCACATAAAATCAAGTTTTAAAAGAATTATTCAACTCTCTGACCTATTGACAAGTACACCAAATCAGTTGTAGTATAGTTGAATGATATTTATCTTATCGTATCCAGAGGAATTTAACAGGTATATTGTTAGTTTCTTTTTGGGTTTTATTTAGGAAAATATTGATAGTAGTATATATTATATAGATTAAGTGGATGATTAAAAATGTAGTAGTGGAGTATAAATATAGTTGGAGGTGCGAAAAAGATGCTCTTATTGTAAATTTGATGTATAGATGCGGTTGGGATTGCATTACAATATTTTATGGGTAGTTGAACTCTCTCGTGTTGAGGTTTAATGTAATCAATTCTAATTCTTTGCACTCCTACTTCTTGAATATTTATCTATGATTTCATTCAATTGGTTATGGTTTGATTTATGTTTAATAATGAATTAACAACTCATTTTAATTGGTATGTGGTAAACTTAAGTTGAGATTTTTACATCCGTTGGGCTTAAGCCCCAAAAGCCCAAACATCACATAGAATCAAGTTTTAAAAGAGTTATCCAGTTGTGTGACCTATTGGCAGATGCACCAAGTCAGTTGTAATACATTCGAATGAGAGTTATCGTATTCACATGGATTTAGCAAGTATATTAGTAGTTTGTTTTTGGGATTTTTGTATAAAAATATTGATAATAGTATATATTATATAGATTGAGTGGAGTGGATGCTATGATTGAATTTCATCACATCATCTTCTACTACACCCCTATTGATCTTATCTATTTACAATGCAAATTATTCAATGTCCTTAGGAGTACTCTAAGGTAGATCTAAGCCCATTCCTGCAACCTAGAACCTAAGAACTTTCAAACCCAGTGCAATTCCTCCACTCTTGTAGAATGAATTATTGCCTTAAATGCATGCATCTTTTATCTAACCCACCCTTTAGATCATGTGGAAGCCTCTAGCAAAAATGAGAGGATTTGATTAGACCACAGTTTGAGACCAATCTTCTAACCTAATCCAAACCAATTAAAATGAGTTATCAAATCATCACTACGCATAAATCAAACTACAAACTATTGAATGAAGGCAAAGATAAATATCCATGTAGTAGAAGTACATAAAATTAAAATTGATTACATCCAACCTCGACACAAGAAAGTTTAACTACTCATAGAATATTGCAATGCAATCCCAACAACATCTATACATAGGATTTACAATAAGAGTATCTTTCTAGTGTCTCCAATTATATTTCTACTCTACTACTACATTTTTAATCCTCTATTCAATGTCTAAAACAAGATATGAGGTCCTTATTTATCGGAATTTTCATTGGCGCTTAGCTCTAGTCTTTGACACTAAGCCACAAAGGTTTCCTTTTATGGAGGATTTTCTTATTTCTTTGTCGCCTTTAGTGCTCAACGCCATTTTCTTGTGACTCAGCTGCAAAAGTCACATTCTAGATCTTTCCTACTGCCTTTCTAGCACTCAACGCTATGTTCTTGTGACTCAACTGCAAAATTCACATTCTAGATATTTCCTTGACCGATTTACTAGCGCTCAATGGATGATTTTGGGGCTCAACTGCAAAACCCTTTAATTACTTGAGAAATTTCTACACATCATCACAAATTCACCAATTTCCTATTTTTTGCTTCTCAGTACCTCATTCTATAATTATAAGCTAAAATGGGTTGTTTACTTACAAAATAGGATTAATCAAAACATGATAAATGTCAAATTTATATAGAAAATTAACGTGTTCTTGAAACTTATCAGATTCACTTGACAACATGGTTTTAATTAATTCAAAAAATGCAACTTCATAAATGTAATAACCTAGCTTTAATACACATGTAAGTTATTTGTAGTTTTCCCATGCAAGTAATTCAATTCCAAAAAACTACTCTAGAATCTTAAGATTCACGATTCTCACACATTAACATAAATCATAATTGGGAGACACTAACCTTGATCCGTGAGAGATCCAATGAGAATGTGTTCTTTAATCTTCTTATTCTTTAACTTCCTTTTTCTAATCTATCTCTTTGTCTTTCTTTCTTCTCTCACACTTTCTTTTTCTTGATATAATAAAACAGACACACTTGATTCTTCACCTACACTATGAAAAAGCGGAGATCTCTTGAGGTGGAGGGACAAAGTCTCCAATCAAGCCAAGTTTTGATCATGAGGATTAATTGTCTAGTTGTAAGTGGAGACTGAAGAGAAATCCAAAGTCTTCTCATGACTTACACATGTTGGAGGTTTCTTGAGAGTGTTGTGGAGGCAGGATCTGCTACATTGTCAGATCATTATCTTTTTTGTCGTCGCCTTGATGATTCGCGTTATTCTTTGTATTCCTCCTTGTAGTTGGTTTTTAACAATAGATGGGATTGGGAACCGCAATATTCCTACTCATGCTCATCGTTTATTTCATTACAGATTTCTTCTCCATTATCCACAAAAGGCTAAACCTTAACCTAGTTAACAATTTTGCAATTTAGTTCAAGCAAAAATTCTAGGTCTTCATCAAAATATATACAGAAAAACTCTCGAAACGTAGTAAAAAATGTACTTAAAAACAAAACTGTTCAAAAGAAACATTTTTATAATTCTAATCTTAATACAAATTCAACAAATAGAATAAAATTAACAACACAAATAGAAAGAAAGAACATACTAACTATAAATGAGTATAAAAGGATTAGTACACACAAACAACATGAGATTCGAGGAATGAAATTTGCCAAAACCTTCAAAAGAAGAACTCTAGAATAGAAGAAAGCAATGAGAGACAAGGAATGAAATAAGTAGATGAGAAGTCACATAGATATAAAAGAAAAAAATAGAAATAAAAAATTATTATAAGAGAATAAAGATAAATAATTATTCTCTTTTTCCTAAATAAAATTATAATTTATTGAAAAAAGATTTTAACTCATTAAATATCATTTTTAATACCAATAAAAATTAGTAGACAATGTAATAATTTAATAAAATTTTATTCTCAAACATAAAATTATATTTAATTTAATGAGGTATATTAGTACTAATTTTTTTAAGGCATGTTTTTTCTTAAACATAATTTTATAATTAATTTAATAGAGGTATATTAGTATTGTTTATTTTAGGTTTTTTTTCTTAAACATAATTTTATAGTTTATTTAATAGACGAATATTATTATTAAATTTTTTTTTAGGTCTAAAGTGAATCTTTTACCTATTTTACCTTTGAGTCGACCTTAATCTTAAAGCGAAGAAAAAAATAAAATGGTTACAATTCATTTATCCTCTAGATAATAAGAAGAAGATATTTCTCTTAAAAAAAAAAATAATAATAACAAAATAAAAAGATAATAAAAACATATAAAATCGCTTCTATACTATAACATTTGTTAATTAAATAAAAAACGGTTCTACGACATACTTTCAAAGAAGAACTTGATCGTTTGAGAACAAAGTAATGACCAAGTCCTTTAGATTGCATCTTAACTTATAATAGGTAAGGTTACATCTAACTTACAAAGTTTTTAATTGTTCAGTAACTTATCTCTTATCTTGTATTTCAAGACCTTGTCACAAGGTAAACAGTTGAAATTGCTAGGTAAGGACAGTTGTATTTGTTTGAATTTGATAATCAAAACAAAACAAAGAGCATTAGCCAAGTTGCATAAAAAACATGGGTAAGTTTCCAAATATGACTCCATGATAAAATACTTAAACATTCCTCCTTCTCCCTTCTTTGCTATAGGAGTCACTTGAGTCTTTAAAATGTGATATTTGTCAATTGTCAAAGTATTATTGTACATCTTATCTCATCTTTATTAAGAGTAACTTTTCATTTGACTTCATTCACTATAATGTTTAGGAACCTGTTTTAGAAAGAATCTACTTCTAAAATAATATGATTTGTTAAATCTACTAATGGTTGATGATTGTATTCGTACACTGTGAAAAGAAAATATACGTGGTTTTTCAAATCTTTAATTTTTCTTTTGTCCAAACCAGTTATAAAGAAACATAAAAAGTATTAGATCTAATAATGACACTGAATGTGTGAATTATTAATCTCATAGTTTTTGTTTCATAATATTTTTTTTTTAAATTAAAATGTTTTAACACTCCATAATAAAAGGAAATTGTAGAAAGGAAGAATCACTATCTTCTAGAAGTGGCAAGAGCCCTCACTTTCCAGTGTCTACTCTTTGTTGGGGAGAAACTATGTTAACGAAAACATGCCTGTCAATAAAAGGTTACCCACTCATATCTTAAATCATATCAGTTGCATTGAGTTCATTTTGTCTTTAGTTACCTCTACTCTCCTATTGTAAACTTTACTTTGTCGAGTCTTACAAATTGTTTTGGGGTGTAGAGTGAAACGTCCACTTAAAACATTTTCCAAGTCCTTCAAGTTTTCTATTTTGCTCTCGGTTCGGTGCTCCTATTCATCAACTGATTGAGAGTACTTGTTAAAGGTGCTCCGATGTTAAAGTGAGCACATGATCAATCAGTCAAAACAATAAATGTTGTAATTAATACGAGACAAACGTTTCAACAACCATACCTTTGACATATTTATTAGTTTTTCCCATGAGCTCGTGATTAGGATCTATCTAACCACGACCCAATCATTCTTAATCCTAATTACTGATATGTTTACATTAATTAAATGGTTAGCTGGTTGTCTTAGGCATCGTTCGATCGTGATCGATCACCTCGAACTACATAATTTATATAAAGGACCAAGGTTCTTGTGGGCAGTCCAATTTATGACAACTGGAGAGGTTCGTTCGGTGTAGCCGAACAGTCCAGATTGTGGTTCTCAATTGAGCTGACGGTGATTGATAAGCTGTGTGAGATGGTGTCCGACACTGAATAACATTTGTGGAAACCTGCTTCGAAGTAGTCTCCACAATTGGTTCCCGTTGACTTGGCCGATCGGGCATGTCTGAATTGGTCAACTAGCCATACAATATACAAATGTTATCATAGTTAGAATTGTTGTGCATTTATCACCATGGATGTCACCTCTCATGAAACAAAATTCCTTTTTGTCATGTCGTTACTTTAAGTGGAGAAAACACTTGAAGTGGAGGATTTTTTTCTTGTCATTACCATATATATATATATATATATATATATATATATATATATATATATATATATATATATATATATATATATGAAGTGCATTCAAGATCCAAGTTATGAAGTCACCACAAATGGGATTAAACCAAAGAAGACAATCCATTTTTACTTTAAAGCAAGAAAAGTTGTTTAACCTAAAGGTGAGGAGCCTTAAAGATAAATAATAAGGAGCTAAGTGTTACTAGAAAGATCAAGTGCTAAATATCCCATTTCTTAGTATTTTTGTCTAAAAAATCTCTCTAATGGACATTAAAACCTTACTATTACCTTTGATGTCATAGAAATTTCTACCTCAGTCCAAGAAGCTATGAGAAATGAAAATTGAATTCAAGCAATGAGAGAGATTTTTATTTCTCGTGTAGTAAACATGAATGCAATTAGATTTGACATTGTTTTATCAACTCTTTTTGGATGAGATTTAAATTAATATTTGGATTTAAATAATGTCTTTCTTTATAATGCTTGAGCTTTAGAAGAAGTGTATGTGAAAATCCTGCCAGATTTGAAACTCAGCGGAAGGAATAAGGTATGCCTCCAAAAATCCTATGTGCTCTTAAAATATCTTAAAGATCATGGTTTGAGAGATTCAAATATAATAGTTTTGATAGGGTATACGAAAAATCAAGAAGATCATTGTTCTAGCCAAAATGTTCAGAGTCGGTCAACTAGAGAACTCTAAGTGTCCGACTCCTCCTTGCTCGAGGTCCTCCTTTATGCTTATCTTTTTGATCCCTTGGATTCTCCTCCTACGTAATGCACATCAAATTTCTCTATTTAATTCACGTCTCTTGCCATGTCTTGGATAGTTGCATGAGTTATCAACATTAAACTCCTCAATTACTACCTCATACTCCTGTCTAGTATTAGTCTAACAACTAGATCAACCTTGGGCCTAGAAACTAGATTATCCTTTTGGCATACCAGATCAACCTTTTGGCAGTTAAAGACTAGATCGACCTTTGGGCAGTTAAAAACCATATCAACCTTTTGACAATTAAAGACCACATCGACCCTAACACTACATAGTCCCTCGACCTTAACTTTTATAAAGCTTAAGGCTAAATAAAAATATTTATGATCACACTTATACATTATTTATACTTGTACTAGCAAAAACGTACTAAGACTGATTAGTCAGAAACAATCAATAGTGATCTCCTAATTTTCGATCTCTTCCTTCTATTACAAAGTCTTCTTCGTATATTTCCCACTTCTGACCTAGCCTTTCTCACTCATTTGGACTCGATGTTCAAGTTGGCTTTTGACCTGATGACCTAATCGGCATTAGGCCTAACAGTACATAGTCCCCTAGCCTTTGGTCTAAAAGACTAAAAAGGCTATAAAATTTGAAGAAATGACTCCTTTATCAATTGATATTGGGGCTAATGATGTGATCGATATGTTTCCTATCACCACGTAGCAACCTTCACAAAATGTTGAGAAATCCTGCATTATTGCCTTTATTCTTGTCTCCATAGTTCCTTAACGCCACCTTTTTCATGATAATTAATATTGATTCTAATAAATGGGATCAACCACTAACCCATTCGTTAGAAAGATCGACCATTAAATCTATTCAACTAATGAGATCGACCATTAGGCCTATCACCACACAACCACCAAGCCTTAGTTTTGAGGAAGTGTGAGGCTTGATATCATTAGGATCCAGAACATACATGTTCCAACTAATGATGTGCAATTACATTAATTGTAGCCTAATCAGATGATATATTATCATTTTAAATTGATCGAACAATATTTGATGGATGATACCTTGATCGGATGATACTTGATCACCATCTTACTGATCGAATGATTCTTGATCATCATTTTATCAATCAGATGATTCTTGATCATCATTTGGGATAATATTTGATCGTCTTTCTTCTTTAGGATGATACCTGATAATCTTTTTACATACTAGATGATGCTTGATCACCATTTGACGAATCAAATGATTCTTGATCATCATTTAAGACGATACTTGATCATATTTCTTGTTTAGGATGATATCTGATCATTTTTTTTACCAACCAGATTATGCTTGATCATCCTTTAACGAATTAGATGATTCTTAATCATCATTTAGGATGATACTTTATCATCTTTCTTCTTTAGGATGATACTTGATCATCTTTTTACCGACCATCATCATTTAACCAATCAAATGATTCTTGATCATCATTAAAGATGATACTTGATCATTTTTCTCCTTTTACTATTATAAGTTGTCTTTTACCTTTGTTTAGTAGTGCAAATCGTCTTACATCACATTTTTTTCTTTTTGGGCACCTTAACAAGCCATCTTTCATCTTCTTTATGCACTTTGAAAAGTTATCATTTCTTCTTGGCCGCCTTGAAAGGTCGTCAATATTTTCAGTGCCTTGATAGGTCACTAGGTGCCTTGAAAGGTCACCTTAATTTTTGGGTTTAGTGCCTTGAAAGGTCACTAGACGCCTTGAAAAGTCACCTTAATTTTTAGTTTAGTGCCTTGAAGGGTCACTAGGCTCCTTGAAAGGTCACCTTAATTTTTGGTTTAGTGCCTTGAAAGGTCACCAGTCGCCTTGAAAGGTCACCTTAATTTTTGGTTCAGTGCCTTGAAAGGTCACTAGACGCCTTGAAAGGTCACCTTAATTTTTTGGTTCAGTTCTTTGAAAGGTCACTTTTATTCTTTCTTGGAAGCTTTGAAATCTCGCACCTTCAAAATGAGAAAAAATAGAAATACAATATACAATATCCTTTAAATATGAAAAGGAAAAGAAATAAGAATCTCTTACTTGACAATAGTAACACTATTTCTAGTTCTCCATTTTTGCCTGACGATTTTCAACGAGTAACTTCATCGTCATGTGGAAACTCTTCCTGTCGTTTGTGGCCTTCTTAGCGAATTCTATTTCAATGTTCTTCGGAAAAAAGTCTTTTCTAAGGATGATCTCATTAAGGCTAAGTGCTAAGGTCAATCTTCCTATGGTTGACTTCTCTATCGACCTCCCTGTGGGTGACTTCCCTAACCTTCTTATGCGCGACCTCCTTATGACTAGAGATGACAACGAGGCGGGACATGGACAAGTTTCGTTATCTCATACCCATCCCCATAGAAAAAATTCATACCCATCCCCATACCTAAACCCAACGAGTATCAAAATTTTGTCCCATCCCCATCCCCACCCAGTAACGGGCATATTCTTGTACCCATACCCGTACCCGTTTTCTTACTACAGTACTAAAAAAACTCATATTTCCTGCCAATTTTGTTTTGATTTTTTTTCGTAGGAAATACTTACAATTTTTGTTGTGAAAAAAAATTTGTAAGAAATTGCTACCAATTTTTTTGCAAAATATTTTGTATAAAACACTTTTCGCAACAAATTTTGTAGGAAATACTTGCAAATTTTATAATTTTGTAGGAAATAATTACCCATGAAGGATTTACCTGCCAATTAAGATTTCTAAAAAAATGGCAAAAAAAAGTCTTTTATGACAAATATTTTTAACAAATTTGCAAGAAAAGTCACATGTAATATAAGAATTTCTAGTAGTGCTATTTCAATATTAATTAATTAATTTTTATAAAATAATAAAAAATTATGGTAAAAGAAACAGAATATTATCAAATATTCAATATTAAAAGCATGGTTGTTTCTTTGATATCAAATGTTTAGAAAGAAATTATAATTGTATACATTTCAAAATAGAATACCAAATAAATTTCATGAGAACCAAAAATATTTATTAAATTTGCAAACATTAATGGAACCTAGTTGATAAAAGTTAAAAATGTTTTGAAAAAATTATAAAAGGAAAACAAATATTCAAATTAAAATATTTTTAAATGTCTGTTTATTTCAATTTTTTAAATTCTAATGAATCTCATTTTTATGCTCTAATAAATGTTATAATACATCACTTGATCAAAATCACGCAAAGAACAAATATTATACTAATAATATTAAAATTTTAACATAAATCTTGTATATTTTGAACTTCAATATGTGTTGGATGATGATAAAAAAAATTCATGGCAAATTACATTAAATTTTCGTATCATAGTAAATAAAATTTATTCATACAATTATACTGACAAAATTAGAATATGATTGATAATGAGTTAGAAAATAAAAGATAATTATATAAAATATATCAAAATAGTATTCTACATGATAAAAATAAACAAAAAATAAAAATATTAAAAAATGATCAAATGTGTGTCTTAGAAACAAATTGAGAAACTATTGAATGAAATCACACAAAGAAAAACAAATGTATAATTAAGGGTATGATAAGATGAAAAATACCTTAAAAATCTAAGAAAACTTTTCAAATATCAACATAGTCAATGGTTGAGAAATAATGAAAATTGTTTTAATAAAACAAATAAGTTCTTCAATTGCATCGGTAATTTCTCAATGCTTCCTTCCTCTCACCAAATTTTCGGTAAAAGCTTGAATGAGCCATATGCATCAGTAATTTCTCGATGCCTCCTTCCTATCATCAGATCGTCGATAAAAGCTTGAATGAGTCATATGCATTGGTAATTTTTTTATGTTTCTTTCCTGTCATTAGATCGTTGGTAAAAGCTTGAATTAGGCATATACATATTTATCGATGCTTCCTTTTGTCTTTTGACCGGCTTATCAGTGTCAATGGCCTTCTAACATCCACTTCCGCAGTTCAATTTGGCAGGGAGCCGTTTGGGTATTTTTTATGTCTAAGAAAAGAGAAGTACCTTAATTTGGGTGTCGGGAAATGTTTTACTAATGCCCCATGGTGGGCGCCAAAATATTCTAGCCAAAAGGTTCATAGTCCGATCAACTAGAGTACTCAAAGTGTCCCCCTTTTCTTGGCTCGAGGTCTTCCATTATGCCTATTTTTCTTAGCTCTTACATTCTCCTCCTATTCAATGCTCATCAAATTTCCCTATTTAATTTCACGTCTCTTGCCAAGTCTTGGACAATTACTTGAGTTATCAACATTAAACTCCTTACTTACTACCTCATACTCCTATCTTAGTAATCCCACTAGTATTAGTCTAACAACTAGATCGACCTTGGACCTAGCAACTAGATCAGTCTTTTGGCATACCAGATTGACCTTTTGCAGTTAAAGACCAGATTGACATGTGGACAATTAAATACCAGATTGGCCTGTGGACAGTTAAAGATCATATCGACCTTTGGACAGTTAAAGACCAGATCAGTCCTAACATTACAATCATATTTTATTTATAAAACACTCCGTTACAAGTCAACTTCCATTACTATCGATCTATGAGTATGGCATGATTATTGCATGATGATGAAGTATAAAATTTGGCTTTAAAGAAAATAGTTGCGGCCAATCTTAAATGGGTTACTCTTCAAGATAGAAAATACTTTGTTTGATCTTGAAGAAAGATAATGACGCAAACTATGTTACGGATAAAAAAATTACCTTTGAGAAATACATATTTCTTAAAGAAAGTTTGAACTTTAAAGTTTTTTGTTGTTGAGCAAGATGATACATCTCACATGGGTTAGAAAATGCCATCACAATTAATCTAAGGCAAAACATTTTGATAACAATCATTTGAAGGATGAGTTAGTTTGTAACGTCAAATATTATAGGTACAACCTAGAACATTATTAATAGAATCAAAATTTAGTAAAATAGTTTAACTATTTGAATTCATCAGCTATACTCAATTAATACTAAAAAGAAAAAATGTGTTCTTGAATTTAGCAGTTGGAATGAATAAAAAGAACAATACTATCTAGGAAAGAAACAGCTCCAAATATATTAGTTATTAGTTGATTACTATGGGAATTTTAACATTTATGTCCTAGTGCATGTAAAATCTTCTTCCGTAGCAGAAGACATCATAATTTACCCAATTCACAGATCCCATTTTCTTGTCATGGGAAGGAAAACATGATTCTTGTAACAATAGTCTACTGTGAACATAGAATTTATTATCTAAATATTATCTCATTTTGACCCATTATTAGATCAATTTTTACCATCCAGAATTCACCATCTATCGTAAAAGAAATTTTCATAACAGCTAAAGTTGCTAATCGAAGTTGATGTTTACTCGTATAAATCATTGATCAATTTATAAATAGGCAGGAATGTTTTTGCGGTTCAACATACTAGTAAACATAAATATACTGATTTTGTAGCATAAAGAGCGTCTGACTCATAAATTGAATGCATTAACTACTAACGCAGGAGCTAAAACAGTTTATAATATGAAAACTTGGAATGTGAAGAAAAAGACCAAAATTAACTAGCCAAAGATGGTTCAAACCTTAACTGAGGACTTTGGTTCATAGTTGAAAACTTGGATAACACATATAGAATGCATGAATCTGAAGAGACATGATGCATCTATGGATTTATATATCGTAAATTGATTTGTTATTACTGAGGAGGTTGTGTTGGGACTCAAAGAGCAAATGAGCAGGGCGAGGATTGACCACTCTGCAATTGGTCCGAACTTCCCCAGGCCGACCAGACTGCAAGTCGCCCATTTTAAGCATTCCTTCCACAAAGGCTTTGAAAAATTGATCTTGATTTCTGCTGAAGAATCTCACAAACTCCCTTGTCTGTGGGAATGTGAAAAGTGTTTGATCAGAGTTGAGAAACCCCCTCCCAGAAACCAAGTCCTTGAAATACTGGTTATCAAACACAAGAGGCGTGGAGTCAAGGTTCCCTGTCACATTCTGATCAACATCCAGAGGACACAGCCTCTCAAGCTCTTCCCTGTACCCATAGTCAATGGCAGGATCTGGCCTTCCACTTCCAGATTGATTGTATAGCCTAAACATGATGGAGAAGCACCGACCTTGCCCAACGGAGTGAGACCCTGATAATGCAACAAGGTCTTTCACACTCAGGTTGTACTTCTGGAACAGATCTATAAGAGCAGAGGCGTTGGCTCTTGGGCTCGGCATGATTTCGTTTGAGTCTTCTTGACTCGCACTCAGGCTGTCCAATCTTCCCAACCTCACCTCCCAATCGGGTCCACCTGTCTGCAATCACAAGTAGAAATAAGGTTGGTTCGGTAGATTTGCAAAGACTAAGAGATAAAACCAGAGTCACGGCTTCTTCATCATCACACATCTGCATGCACCTGTTTCACTCATTAATTCTTTACTTAATCCTTCTTCAATGACATTAAATGACACAGGAACAGAAACGGAAGAATACTGGAAATATCTGATTTGAAATCTTCTAGTAATTAATTCTCAGATACAGTTTGAAAATACATTTAACTTTTTTTCCATTTAGATAAGAAACTGTAGCATGTATTAAACTTAATTTCAACGTCATAACATCAGTCTAAGATTAATAATTAATAATTAATAATTAAAAGAGAAGACAGAAAAATAAATGCGATAATGACAGACCTAAGATAAACAAAAGATCATCATGGAAATCTGTATAATTAGGTTAACTTTTCATCGATGGAAAGTAGGAAGAAGAGTGCATAAAAACGTGATAGGCAGAGGAAGTTGTATGTAAAAGAGAGATGGAAGGGTTTTGAGAAGAGAGAAAGGTGGGAACGAACCAGAGCGACAGCATCTCTGGATGCCATGATAATGATGTCAGCACAGGAGACAACAGCAGGGCATGCGTTCTCTAGGGCTTCCTTAACTTGATCGACAACTTCAAATGACCTGAGGGAGTTTATGTTGGAGAGAGCAAGTTTCTCCCCAACCATGGTGGGTGTATCATCAAGCAACATGGAGGCGTCACACCCCTGAACCAACAACCATCATGCACCACCAAAAATCACAAATCAAACAAACACTCACAAAATGACAATTCACAGAAGAAGAAAAAACACACGTACTTACATTCACAAAACAGTCATGGAACTGGAAGCGCATAACAGAGGCAACACTTCTGGGTTCCACCGCAAGGGCCCTTTTCATCACATCTCGGACTATCACTTCTGCGTTTGGACATGTTTCTGAGTAAAACCCAGGTCGGAGATCCGATGATGCCACCATCTGCACAAGGAACATCACAACAACCACGCCCACCACCATCATTCTCATCCCCATGCTCATCTATGTCTCAAAGATTCCAAAGATGGCCCCTTTTTGATTTTCAACTTTCTATTCACACTGTATACCAGACACGGACACAGACACTGATCGAATGATGCCTATATATGGTTTGTGTCAGCTCAGCTGCTACTCACTCACTTTTTTCAAAGATAAAGTAAATCTTTTTTAACCGCTAAATTATCTATTTTAAGTGCTGCTTAATCTTTAGCTTTAATGTATGTAAATACAAAATATAATTTTAAAAACTCATTTCAAACCACATTTTTTCATTTTTAAGCCATAGTAATAATGTTCACCAGTTCATTTCTATTTTTTTCTTTATTTTGTACTGGTCCATTCTGAATATCGGAGGGACTTTATTGGAATAAATTAAATATTTTTAGCAACTTGAAATGCGTTTCCTTGGACACCACTAAACCTTTCTTTCATTGGATGGAAATAAGGTGGCAATACTGAGACACCCCATCCTTTCCTGATCAAATATACCAAAACTATCAACTTTATATTCGCATTATTGTTCGTTTTTTCCAATCAAATATATTCTTCATTTTATTTCTTATCAATTTTTATTTATTTTTTCTTATTTCCTCTTTTTTCTCCTTTGTTTCTACAAATGGAGAAACTAGGAAGACAAATGTTTTTAAATAATGACAAAAATATCCTAGTAAAGGCTAAAAGTGTATAAAAATAAAGGTAAGTACTAAAAACAAAATTAAAACTATTCCTAATTATAGCTTTTTTTCTTACAAATTGAAAAATGTTATTTTTATTCTCTTTACAAATCTCCTTAGAGATAACGTAAGGCAAACGCACAATATCTTAAATTTTAAAAAGTATGGGCCGGGCCACGAATTTCAGCCTGCCAGCTCATGACAGCCCGGCCCGTCAAGTCCGCTGGCCCGACGGGCCAGTCCGCGGGCCAAAACGGGCCAGCCCGCGAGCCGTAAGACAAAAACAGGCGGAAGAAGTAAATTAATATTTTATTTTCTTTGGGTATTTTTAATTTTTATTTTCATGTTGGTGTTTGAAATGCAAAGATAAAACGGTAAAGGCATTGGGTTCTGCAC
>Ga0214543_1009663_pt1 | contig 14839 bp, 8 predicted proteins | sample CNSS2metaG_FD_160094 | JGI IMG/M metagenome (GOLD analysis project Ga0214543, IMG submission 160094) | Root nodule microbial communities from cowpea collected in UCLA plant growth center, Los Angeles, California, USA - CNSS2 | ecosystem: Host-associated > Plants > Roots > Nodule | place: USA...
TTGGGTTAAAAGGACTATATTCATTCGTTTTTAAAGTTTAGGGACCAAAATTTATCAAAGTTTCGACCAGGGACGAATTCCAATTTTGAGTCAAATTTCAGGGACTAAAAACATACTTAACCCTAATTTTTATTTATATGCACACTTAGAATCGGTCTAACTCACGCTACAAATAATATATTAAATTTTAATTTATCACTTAAGGTGTGTCTCACCCACTCTACAATTAATATATTTTTTTGCACACTTAGTGTCGGTCGTACCCACACTACAATTAGTATATTTAATTTTGAGAAAAATATGTTTTTTTCCTTGAAAACTTCAGGCTAAAAACATATTTTTTCATTTTTTTTTTGTGAAAGGCTTTCGGTAGACCGATGATAGTTCTTTATTTTATAAAAAAATTAAATAACATGTAATACACCATTTGTTATTTTTAAAGTTATCTAAAAGTAGGAATAAAAAACAACGATGTTAAAAATGCAGGATCAAATAATGATAAGTTTTGATCAGAAACTATTTTCAAATTAAGGTCAAACTTCATGACCAAAAACATAATTTTTTCTTTAATTTTTATTTATAACTTAGTACCAGATAAATCACTCTACAATTAATATAATTAATGTTTACTTATATGTACAATTAGTGTTGGTCACACTAAAATTGATATATTTAATTTTTATTTTTCAATTAATGTTGGTTTGACCCACTCTATAATTAATAGTTTATTTTTCTTGTACACTTAACGTCAACCTGACCATACTATAATTAATATATTTAATTTTTATTTATCACTTAGCGTCAGTCTAACCATTTCCATAATTAATATATTTAATATTTATTTATATGTAGACTAAGCGGTTGCATGATCCATTATATACTTTTATTTCTAAGGGTTAAATATGTTTTTGTTTTTTAATTTTTAGTAAAATTAGTTGGTATTCGAAACTTTCACCCAATTTAGTTTTCCAACTTTAAAAATGGATGGATTTAATCATTTTAACCAAATGTTGTGAAGTTTATTTGACGTTTCATATGCGTTTCATCATATCATTTGACTTGTTTACACCATTTGACACATTTTTGTTTCAGTGTTACCTAAAAAATGTATTTGAAACGTCAAGTAAACTTAATCAAATTTGGTTAAAAAACTAAAGGCTTAAATATCTTTTTGGTCCTCATTTTCGTAGTGTTTGTTGCGGATGGTCCTCATTTTGACAGAATGTTTAAAATGGTCTTCATTTTTACCGAATGTTTAAAATGGTCCTCATTTTCACAATTCGTGTTTTATTTGGTCATTTTCTGTAACGTCGTTTAAATCACTAACGGAGCATTGTACAGTGACACGATTTATATTAGGGTGTGTTACGTGTACGGTACAAGTGGCTAATTAATGTTAATTTCTCAATTTAGGGAAAATTTTGCAATTAGGAAAATTTCTTCATCTTTGTTTTTCTTGAGCTCGGATTTGTAGAAGAAGCAGCTAATACTTGTTATCTCATCATTGGATTGCAGTTGCGCTCTTCATTTCAATTTTTCAGTTAATCATCATCAACAAGGTAAGTAGGTTTAGGGTTTTCTGGGTTGTGTTTGCTCGTGGGTTAGGGTTTTCTTAATTCTATTGTGAGGTTTGTTTGTCTTTCGATTATTGTGATGTTCTGCATGGTTTCTAAATTACCTGATGAGACTGCACCAGATGCCTAAACTGTTGACAATGCACCAATTGCTGAAACTGCTGAGAATGCACCAACTACTGAAACTCAAACAACTCAACCACCAAGGAATGAAGTGGAGAGTCAAGCAGCACCACTCCAACACCAGAAGAACCATCTCAGCAATTTAGGATGAAATTACAGATTAGGAGGAGACCATGATAGCAGCTACAAACGTCTTAGTAGTTTTTTGAAATTTTTGATGTAGAATTCATTATTGATGTACTGCATTTTGACTTTCCTTAAACTTCGTTCAATTTCACTTTTGGCAAACATTGATGTAGTGCATTTTGATGAGGATGAATTAACGTTATGAATTTAACTTCTTCCAGACTTAGATCAATTTAATTTTTTCCCAAGCTTAGATCAATATCATTTACTTCAATGCTCAGATTAAGATGTCATTTTAAACATGTTAGGACTAATATCAACATAATCAAACTAATTCATTTCTTCATTTAACAATAGTACAAAACAGATTGGACTTTAAAAGATTACACACAATAACAGTACAAATAATACAATAACAACACAAGTGAACCTTATTACTAATTGCAGCCTCTTCTCAGCAACCTTCAATGACTTCTACAAATCATTAATCTGACTCATTTGTGTCATGATGATGACATCCTTTTCATCGACACCACCATTTGAAAAAGTTGCAGCCCACATTATTGGAACCACCACTCTGTAAATCAATCAACCAAAAATTAAAATCAATTTATTATTAACACAAAAATAAAAACAGATTGTACCCAAAATTTTCGACCAATATTCTTTGGAGTTCTTGTCATCCTCAAAGTTGTCATCTCTCCGCAGCTACAACTCGAGGTTAATCCATTTCTCGTTGAACCACCAACAGTGTACGAAGTGATACAACACGGTTGCCTCCAACGATTACAACCAGAGGTAAAGGAAGAAGATTGAGACCGTAACATACCTATATAATGGGATTGCAGCAACACCAATTGGGAATGGAGGAAAAAGATTGTCAAAACTCACCAACTGCCCAAACATTCCTTACCAAAATCCTAGCTCACTTATTTATCCCCAAATATCTAATTACCACACATGTACAGTACGCGTAACACACCCTAATACAAACCGTGTCACCTGTACAATGCTCCGTTAATGATTTAAACGGCGTTACAGAAAAGGACCAAATAAAACACGAATTGCGAAAATGAGGACCATTTTAAACATTCGGTCGAAATGACGACCATTTTAAATATTCTGTCAAAATGAGGACCATCCGCAATAAATACTACGAAAATGCGGATCAAAAAGTATTTAAGCCAAAACTAAACTACGTATTTTTAAAGATGATAGACTAAATTAATTCAAAATTTAAAAAAAAAACTAATTCTAATTTTAATGATAAAAAATAAAACATATTTAACCCTGTGTATTCAGTATAGCATCATTTTAAAGTGCACTTCACCGATTCCAATGGAGTCACTCTCTTGGCCGCCTCAGTTTTTTAGTAGCTAAAACCCACTTTTATTCCGGTAAATGGTAAATGTGGAAACCGTGACAATAATATCTCTTCTCTTAATAAGCCAAATATAAAAGTTGTCTCGATACTCAAGAACACGAAAATGACATATTCCCATTTTTAAGTTATTGACTTACAACTTTTACTTTCCATTGAAAAATGTTTAAAATATAATTTATCATTTATAGTTTATATATACAATTAAGTATAATATATTTAATTTAGATAATATTAATAATTTTTCGGTATGATTTAAAACAAATTCCAATAATATTACATATTTTTCAATAAAAAATGAATTGTTTACATGGGCATCGACATTTCTTACTGTTGAATTCTTGATAGCTATGCTTGCTCTATATTAGGCTCATCAATTTCGCTGGCATGGTTTATAATTGGAGTTCGATCTCAATGTTTAAATTGTCCCAGTTACATAATTTTCTGCATACTCTTTTTAAAAAAAAAATGACATTTTAATAATTAAATTTGGACAACTTTATTTTATCATTCAAGATATCATCTCATGAGTGATTTCTATTTTTTCATTTTTCTATCTTCTAAAATCAGATAAAAAATGACACCTCAAATTATAAAATAAAATTATCAAAATTTAGTTGTCAAATTATCATTATATTTTAAAAAATTATATGCAATCATCCATGTTATCACTAACACAGAAAACATATGTTCCCTGTAAACTAAATAATCATTTTCCACATAATGAGATTATTGACAACACTATCACTAAAGTCCCTCTTTAACAACTCATTTTCTTGCTCCAAACCACGTCAAGGAAGTGTCAATTCCACCATAAATAGACCTTGCAACATATTTAAATTGTCACACTCAACCTTCTTATAATCCACGCAAAGAACGTATCAACTTACCTTAATAATCTATTTTTGTCCACATATTTCTTCTTCAATGATGTTTGATGAGTCATGAACACATCAAAGAATAAAAGAGCTGAATGCATGATTAATATTTCCAGTATAAAATGAAATTGGTTAAATTATTTGTATCACAAAACTTAATATCAGAAAGGAGGTGTATAAAACCTTATTCCATTCTACATTTTTTAAGATATAATATTTTAGAAAAAATTGCGTAGAAAACCATAAATTAGAATTTAATCACACAAATCATTGTCACGTCAATTTTGTTTAAGACACGTATATTCCGTAGTTATTACTTCGGTTAATGAAAATGAATAAAGTAACCATCACTTGTGTATGAACACTAATTTGACGTGGATTTGCCTTCACCTCATGAATCTTGTTACCATCATGGACTGTATATCAAATTTTGTCTTTTCTATTTATATAGGAATTTTTCAAACGCTCCAATTAAATATTCTCCGACAAGGATAGATAACAATTAGTAATGTGTTTCTCTCGATGTCAAACAAAAATCAATTCTATATCACAAAAAGATACTATGAAAAAAAAATACAAAGAACTATTTAATGTTTTATCTTCATCATAGAAATATAATTCTATATTCCAAAAAGACACTATATATGAATGATAGTTTTCAATATAGATATTATGAAAATGAAAAAATATTTTTGGCAAATTGAATAAAAAGTCAAGTAAATGGTTGGACAAGGAGAGTCTACGATAAGGATCTTCAAGGGACTTGAGTGGTTGGTGACACTTCAATTGTGGTATTGGATGAGGAGGCTTCAACTTTCTACATTTTTAAGGTCTTTGAAAATCAACTAAAAGATATTTCGTTAAGGTTGGTGCTCAAAACCTTAGCTAGTAATTGTTTATAATAAAATAATTTCCCCTAATGAGTTATGCATGAAGTAAAGCAAGATTAGCACACGAAAAGAATGTTATTTTTTGACTGAGTATTATCAAAGTCTCACATTAAGTAATATTTAAGTAAGATAAAGAAGAGAATAACAAAATAGTACTATAAAAACAAATAGTTATTTTTGAAATTCTCACCATAATCCAATATGTCTATTGGATGTATGAGGATGGATAGTTATGTATCATTTCTTCTCAATTTAACTCAAATCCAATTCAATCTAAACACAAACTAAAAAATTTGCTATTTTGTCTACGGGTGGACAAAAAATACAATCCATTTAAAATCCATTTTATTGGATCTAGATATCAATCTAATCTACATTTTATATATTTTATGGATTGGATATCCATTCTCGAAATCTATATTTTCAAAATGGATAATCTAAAATATCCAATCCAAATTTTCACTTTATATTTTTTGTTAGGTTAAACTAAAGGTTGAGACGGACTAGCCCAAATTTAGTCGTATTTGATTGAGTTGGTGTGATTCTATACAAAATTTGGCCAAATTAGGCCAAATTCTGTCAAGTCGGCCCGATCGAGATTTGACTTAGTTGGTCCTGGACAAAATTTGGAAGTATTCGGCCAAATCTGTCAAATTCTTTGGTGTCAGCCTTATGGACACAAATTTGGATCCACATCCATTATTTGGATCCGAAATGGATGTGGATTAGATTTTCAATAGGACTGACACCATAGAATTTGGTAGATTTTTTGTTGAGGCCAACGAAGCCAACTTTCAGCATGGGATGAACTTGAATAACTTTCGAACGAATTTCGATCGGGAACGACGTGACCAAATTTGGGCTAAGGTCGACTCGACAAAATTTCAGGCGAGATCGACTTGACTGAATTCGACTGAATTTTGGCCAGAGTCAATGTTGCTTAATACGACTAATTTTTGGCCAGAGCCGACTTGGCCAAATATGGCCACATTTGGGTCAGGGCCTGATCAGTCAAATTTCGGTCAGGGTTGACTCTACTAAATTCGTCAATCAGGATCGACTTGACTGAATATGGTCAATTTTCGATCACAACCAACTAAGTTGAATATAGTCAAATTTCGTTCGAGACTTAGTCGACCTAATACAGCTAAATTTGGGCAAGTGCCGACTTGACCAAATTCAGGTTAGGACCGACTCACCTAAATATGACCAAATTTCGATCGCGATCGACTCTGCCGAATACGACAAAATTTAGGCTAGGACCAACTCGGTCAAATTTTGGTCGAGGCCAACACGACCAAATTTTAACCTGTGCTAACTCGACTTAATTCGGCCGAATTTCGGTCGTGGCTGACTCAGTTGAATACGACCAAATTTTGATCGTGACCGACTCATTTGAATACGACCAAATTTCATCTTAAGTCGTCTCAGCCAAATACGACCAAATTTGGGTAAGGGCCAACTCGGCCAAATCTCAATCAGGGCCAACTCGATAAAATTCGACCGAATTTTGACTGGAGCCAACTAGGCTGAATACAGCCAAATTTTGGTCGCGGTTGTCTCGACCGAATACGGTCAAATTTTATCTAGGTCGACTCAGTCCAATGCAGTCAAATTTAGGTCGAGGTGAACTCAACCGAATACTTCCAAATTTTGTACAGGACCAACTGGGCCAAATTTTGATCGAGACCGACTTGACAAAATTCGAGCAAATCTTGTATAGGGTCACGCCAACTCAATCAAATACGACTAAATTTGGACTAGTCGATCTCAACTTTTAGTCGTATTCGGCTGAGACGGCCCTGGCCCAAATTTGGTCGTATTCGGCTGAGACGGCCAAGGATGAAATTTGGCCATATTCAAATGAGTTGGTCGCGATCGAAATTTGGCCGTATTCAACTGAGTCGGCCATGACCGAAATTCGGCTGAATTCAGTCGAGTCGGCTCTGGTCAAAATTTAGTCGTGTTGGCCTCAACCAAAATTTGACTGAGTTAGTCCTGGCCTGAATTTGGTCGTATTCGGCAGAGTCGATCGCAACCGAAATTTGGTCATATTTAGGCGAGTCGGTCCTGACCTAAATTTGGCCAAATTCAATCAAGTTGGTCATGACCAAAATTTGGTCGAGTCGGCACTAACCCAAATTTAGTCGTTTCGATCGAGTAAGTCCCGAACAAAATTTGACTATATTCAGCTTAGTCAGCTATGATCGAGAATTGACCATATTCAATCAAGTCGGTCCTGGACGACGAATTTAGTGGAGTCAACTCTGACCAAAATTTGACTGATCAAGCCCTAACCCAAATGTGGCCATATTTGGCCAAGTCGGCTCTGGCCAAAATTTAGTTGTATTAGGCAACATTGACCCTGGCCAAAATTTAGTCGAATCCAGTCAAGTCGATCTCGCCTGAAATTTTGTCGAGTCAACCTTAGCCCAAATTTGGTCACATCGTCCCCGATCGAAATTCGTTCGAAAGTCATCCAAGTTCATCCCATGCTGAAATTTGACCTCGTTGGCCTCGACAAAAAATCTATCAAATTCTATGGTGCCAGCTCTATGGACACAAGTTTTAAGAAATTTAATTTGAATTTATTTTATGGAAAATGGATTTTGGATTTTGAACTTGATCCAAATATTTAGATCTGTATTTAAACTTGATCTAAATATTTGGATCTGGATTTTTAAAAAATTCAATCTACTTTTTTTGAAAAATTGGATTTGGATCGAAATTTTAATCCAATTATTTGGATTCAAAATGAATGTGAATTGGATCATTAAAAATCCAATCCATGATCACCCCTAGTTTTGTCTATAAAAGTTGCTAAAAGATTTTCAGTTTTATCCATAACTGTTGTATGAAGGTTTGAGTAATAATACTTTTTTTTAAGTATTTATAAATGTAGACCTTGAGATGCTAAGAAGCTAGGTTCTTATACCCTTAAATCAAGCTTTTATATATATATATATATATATATATATATATATATATATATATATATATATATAATGTAATCTTTAAATGATAGTTTTTAGCTATGGATAGCTTAGATACGTAGAAATTTGCCTCCAAGGAATCTAAATCGATTGATAGCTCAGATATGATTTTTGTTAAATCATTTTAAATTGGAGAACATAAGTTGTACACTGATATGTAAACTGATTTTATCTTATCATTCTAACACAAAATATGATATATCTATTAAAATAACTAGTTTAAAACTCATTTCCACAGCTATTTCTAATCAATTGACATTTAAACTTTCTACACTCATCATGCATAACCATAAAACTCTACAAATTGTTATCTTTCATTGTGATGAAAAACATACACTTTTAACTTTGAGACCGTTGTTTTTGCAAGCTTTTTCATAACAATCATCATTATAATATAATGAATATCAGTGACAGCTCATGGTTTGAAAAGCTGTATTCAAAAGAAGGTCTAATTGAGATTTTTTTTTTTAATACAATTTTATAATTAATTTAAAAAAATATATTATTACTAAAACAAATTTGAGATTTATTTTTTTTTCCTAGAGACATAAAACATACTGATCCCTATTTGGAGCTTAAGTCGACCTGAAAAATATAAACACTGTTACTTTTTTCATAAGAAGCTTAATTATAATATAGCTAACATAAAACACTACTTTCCCTGTCTGTATTATCTTTCTCTTCCTTTTTTCATTACATCACTGTCACTTTCTTCTCTTTATCTTTTCAGAAATTTATGCAGTCATCATGGTATTTGTTTTTACTTCCAGTTCTACAAGGCTACGTGTGATGAGCCAATCACTTGAAACCAAAAATTGGATATGCCACGAAAGATTAAAACCTTAGATGAAGTTATGGTCTTTTGGGACACTTGAACCAGGAATCACATCATGAGACAGGTGGATGGACATTGAGTCTTAAAACACGACTCTAAACGCAGATACATTGTCAGTATATGTCTTCATCAAGTAGTTGGGAGTTTTTTATTCCATTATAAACCAGACACTAACTTATTAGTCTCACAAAATATATATTCTAATATATCAGACCTGATTTTGTTAAACTGAATTTCAACATTCCAAACATTTTTCTTTAATGTGTGTGTAGACATTAATGTGTACACACATGGATCAATAAATAAATAGTTACCTGCTGAATTGAATGTGCAGACTGCGGAATAAACAAGCATATACTTTAGATATATTCTGAAAACTAATTAAGAAAGCATGATAACAAAAGAAACTTCATTGGTTTTTATACTTTTTATATTTTCAAGAAACACCTTAAAATGATTCTCTCAGATACATGTCACTGCAACAAATGTCACAGGTGGGACATTTGACTTGAAACTTTCAAAAGATAAAGAAAATTGGTTGAACCACAAGTGACCCACAATGCTACCAGGATGATTTGAAACAGATGAAAAGCAGAGTGCACATGGATTGGTGGTTGGGGAGGAAAGTCAAGTAGTCAACAGTATGCAGACTTTTTCACATTGTTAAAGCAAAAGATAATATGCAGAGAGCATAAACCACATGGGTGGTGTTGTTGCAAATTTTTACAGGGTTCAAAATTAATGAACACCATAATCTCAAGGATCCACATTAGACTCTTGCATGTCTAACAATCAGGACCACAATAGCAAAAAAAATCTATATATATATATATAGCACAAAATATGACAGAAATAATGCAAACTATACATTGCTTACATAAATATGGTTCATGCCACACCTAAACCTCTGAATCCTGTGTGTTCTGCTTCCTACTTGCCGCATCAGAAAACTGTATCAACCGCCAAGGAGAGAAGCTGTAGGTCTGGGATAAGCAGAAGGCGTTCTAGGTCCATCTGCACCACCAGCGGTGCCGGTGGATCGGCCTTGGCCGGAATTGCGTACATGGTGATGTTTATGATCACCACCTTTTCTCTGCATGTCCTTTGATTCCTGAAGCTGCTCCAATGCTTTTACCACCTCATCCATATTTGGCCTGCACCTGGACTCCATAGAAAGACATTGCATGGCAAGTGCAGCTGCTGCTTGAGCTCGAGCATGTGAATATTGACCTTCCAAACGTGGATCCATTATACGGAAAACTCTTCGTTTATTAGATAGGTAAGGTTTCGCCCATTCAACAAGGTTATGCTCCCCAGATGGCTGGTTCTTGTCTATGGCTCGTCTTCCTGATATCATTTCCAGAAGAACTACTCCAAAACTATATACGTCACTCTTTGCAGTGAGATGACCTACCAAAACAAAAATTTCGATCACAAAATTGTAGGTAATAATAATCTATTAACCAAAACAGCATACATTAGGGTGAAATGAAATCTATGCTAGGAGGGCAATTTGACAAACACTTTGGTTGATACCTGTTGCTAAATACTCTGGAGCTGCATATCCTCGGGTTCCCATGACCCTGGTAGAGACATGGCTTTTATCACCGGTTGGACCATCTCTGGCCAACCCAAAATCAGAAAGTTTGGCGTTATAATGCTGCAAAGAACACGCAGTGAAGCAACTCAGTGATCAACTCTATATCGACCAATTTTAAACCATTGAAAGAAATGCTCAAATTCCAATTATGCACATACTGTATCAAGTAATATATTTGAAGTTTTAAAGTCACGATATATGACTTTAGGTTCTGTGCTGTGAAGAAAAGCAAGGCCCTTTGCAGCCCCAAGAGCTATTTTCATTCGCAAACTCCACGAGAATGGCTGAAAGTAAGAACCTCCTGTATTTATGATGATTTCAAGCAACATTAGTATTGGAACTCAGGATTAGATTTAACATTATTAATCAACTTTTATTGAGGAAAATGAAAATTTCTTTAAAGGAGTACAAACAAAAAGGAATAAAGAATTATGGATTCAACTAAAGTAGAAGGTACTAACTTCTAAAAAGATGATTTTCCATGCTGCCCTTAGGCATGAATTCATAAACCAAAAGCCGATGCTCGTCCTCAAAGCAGTATCCTATTAACTTGACAAGGTTAGGATGCTGCAGTTGCCCAAGATAGTTGATTTCAGCCTGAGACAAACATTGCAAAAGAAGAGGACATCAACAATTATGCAATTTGGGAATTGGTAAAACTTCAGTGTCAAAGTCAAGTTCTGCTAAAAATCCCCCACACAGAATCAGACAGGAAAAATGAATGAATATCTAAAATGCTTGCAGTTGCCTAGAATTTTGTTGATATACAACGAAATTTTCAGACAAAACGATAAGTATCAAGCAAGTAATTCAACTGATACTTACCAACCATTCTCTGTGACCCTGGAACCCGTCTTGGTTAAGCTTCTTCACAGCAACAATCATGCCTATTCCCGGTTTGGTAGCAGTAAGAGAATGTTCATCAATCCAGCCCTTAAAAACTGAACCAAACCCACCCTCCCCCAAGACACTATCTGGGCGGAAATTTCTTGTGGCGACTCTTAGCTCATTATAGCTGAAGCTTTTCAAGTTGGACGATTGCAAGATTTCACCTTCACTCCGAGAAGTGACGGATATGGAGGCTGATGAGTTCCTGCTAGTTGAGCTGATGTCATGGCCACTCCTGCTGACACTTCTCGAGGTTATCCCTACATGAACACACAGAAAAAAGACTCACTTACCATCACTAACCTTGAAACAAACAAATCATCACTTCTAAAAGCAAATTCACATGGAATCCCAAAACCCGTCAACCTATTCTTCTGTTGTCCTAACAACAATTTCCCTCGGACTGAGATAACAGCTTCTCTCCTGAAAATTACCTAGCAGAAAACCTTACTTCCGGAGGGATTAAAAGAAAGGTGAAAAGCTTATAAATTAGTTTTGCTAGTGAATTGTAGTGCAAAACCATTCAAAAACTTTTCAATCCCATTTTTTACTCCCATACCAAAACCAAGCCTGAGATGAACTTTCAAGGGAGTGTGGAAAAGCTACAATTGACATGAATACCCAAATCCAAAATATACCCATCCAATGGGTCTCTGAAATCAAACCCTTTTTTTCATCAGACACAGATCACCATATCAGAAAAGGCATAGCAGACTTTCAAGGATCTTAATCGTGTATTACAGACTCGGAAACATGAACATGACAGCAAAACTATCCATAAAGTTATCAGCTTTAAGCCTATCTCATGTTCATTTCCCCCCACCCCAGAAGAAAAGTAAGCCCAGTTTCGTAATTGAGAGAAGAAAATGAAGACACAAGCCAAACAAAAATCAAAACTGACCTGTATTGGAAGGACTCACAGCCTTAATCCTATTACTCCAGCAAGCACCCATCAACAAACCACCCCTGTGACCAAGTCAAAGGTTGAGCCTTTCAGATGCAAGGAAAAAACCACATACTCTGAAACTCTAAAGGTGAAAATGCAAATTTGCAGAAATGAGGAAAAAAGGGCCAACAAACCCCAGAATGAAACACTGTTGAACCCACCAGGATGAAGGCAGATCTCAGTAATTACGCGCTCAGTAGCTGAGATTTCAGAAGCCTTTTTCGACCTTTTATGATTAGGGGTTTGATGAGAAGGGTCGTGGAAGGAAGCAAGAAGGGTCAAAACAGGAACTTTGATCACTTTGTTGATGGTGGCTTTTGTAAATGATAATATTGTAGCCTTTTTTGGACCCTTTTGGCTAACCAGCGAAAGTGGAATAGAAGGTTGACTTCATCTTTCACCATCTTCTTTCTCTTTTTGTCTTTTTTCCACCCAACATTAATTAAGGGAATATACATCAAACTATAATTATCTAAACATAAAAAATTAAAATCATACACATAGTTAAAAACTTGAAAAGAGTTTAGTGTCCCAAATAAATGTTAAAAAATGTAAATGATAATTCAAAAAACTGTTCATTAAATTGGTCAAAGAAGATTAAATTTTTTTGTCGGGTGATTTCATCTTGTGTAGAATAATGATGATGATGAAACAGCTTGTAATTATCGTTTAAGTTTTTCAGTTTGAAGTTTAATTTTACACTTCTGTCAAAGAGAAAAAAAGGTTTTTAATTTTACACCATCATCACGTTTTTGTCGGTCAAGGAGTGTTGTCTTCTTCTGAGACTTTGTCCCCACTTTTATTTAATGATTCCTGTATACATAATTTACAATTATTAGACAATCACTTATTTCATCTGTTTACGTTTATTATGGTAACATAAGATTATCCATTTTCCACATTCAATGTTATCTAAAAAAACACTATATACTATTTTCAATGTTATTTAAAATATTATTTACCATTTTCAATGTTAACATTAAATGCATATTCGTAATACTTTTATTTTTATTTTGAAAGATTATCAAAATATTTCATATTTAACAACAAAAGTATAGTTTAAAATATCCTGTTTTTTTAGTAAAAATGTTTTTTTATACGCTTACTTGAATGACAATAAGAAATTACTAAAAAAAAAAGAAATTGTAGGACATTAGTACGAATATCAAATTGACTTAGTTATTTTTGTAATTAGTTTGTGTTTACTCGCCTTATAAATACTTAGTCTATTTTGATATCTTTTATAAATAGATTTGTCTTGTCTGATTTCATATCTAGTCTATTCATATAAAAAATGGTTCAACCTACTTCAAATTAAAATAATTATATTTATAGTAATGCATGAAACTAAAATTTTATAAATAAGAATTAAATGTTTTACATTATTTCTAGTCCATTAAATAATTTAGAACATGAGACTAATTCACCCGTCAATTCTAAAATTTTAATATTGTTTCATTAATTATAATTATGAGTCTTAATAAATAGTTTTTATATGTCTAACTTAATTTTACAAAATCATCTTCTAAGATGATGTTTGCATTTGTTTGTGTGGAACTTTCAACACACTTGTCTCACATCGCAGTATATGCATCTCGCGTGTGGTGTGTGTGGGAATAGGCATTAATAAGGGGTCAGAGAACTGTCTCGTAGTAGGTGGGATATTAAACTCAACAAACAACAAACTTTACTAAAATAAATTCTAACTCAAGACTCTATAACATGTTACAAAGAAAACTTTAAACGTATTGTAACCTTACAAAATCGATTTGTAAGGTGTGATTTATACTCACTCCTTACAACACACACTGCTCACGTTGAGGCATATACATCTTGTGTGTGAAACTAGACATTAATGGGTAGTATAATAACATAGGCTCTAGTTATGGCTCTGGTACCATGCTAAGAAGTGAACTTTAAGTCTACTCAACCTCACAAAACCTACTTGTAAAGTGAGGTTTGCACACACTTATATATTGTAATCTCATCTTATCTTTATTCGATATGAGATTTCCAACACACACTCTCATGCTGAGGCATATCCATCTCGTACGTGGGATTAGACATTAGTAGGTGATTCAATAGCAGGTGGAAAATTAGATTCAACAAACGACAAATTTCGCTAAAATTAGACTTTGATTCCATATTAAGAAGTGGATTTTAAACCTAACTCAATCTTGTCACTAGTCAACGTGAGACTTCCAACAATGAGTTTTCAAATTTTTCACATGATGCTTAATATAATTAATTAAATAATATACATAATTCTAAATGTTCTAGAAAATTTGAAGCAATAGATTCTAGATAAGTTGATTACAAATTATTTAGTTTGTGGAGAAATATCTCATTATGGTTCTTTCTAACACACGTTTGTAAAAATGTTAAATTTAGAAAATTAGTTTAATAGACTTTAACTATGATAGTTATAAAATCATTAATTTACATTATATTTTTCATTTAATAGTTTTTATGTTTTAGAAAATACATATTATATATATATATATATATATATATATATATATATATATATATATATATATATATATATATATATATATATATATATATATTAAAGATATATTTTTTTTTTTTTTTTTTTTTTTAT
>Ga0214543_1009666_pt1 | contig 14833 bp, 10 predicted proteins | sample CNSS2metaG_FD_160094 | JGI IMG/M metagenome (GOLD analysis project Ga0214543, IMG submission 160094) | Root nodule microbial communities from cowpea collected in UCLA plant growth center, Los Angeles, California, USA - CNSS2 | ecosystem: Host-associated > Plants > Roots > Nodule | place: USA...
AGAACATGTTTTCATAAATTTAAATAACAAAACCATAACATCAAAAGTTAGCATACATAGGACTCGAACCCAAGTCCTCTCGCACAATCAAAGTGCTCTCAACCATATGAGCTAGCACTTTTCCACTTCATACCAACCATAATTTAATGTCATAATTATTACCCCTCCCGTATTTATTAATTAATTATTTATTTAATTAATTAAATTCTACGGGTCTTACAACATGCCCTCACAATTCCATTACATTTAAAGTATGATTATTATGTTCCCATACTTTCCCAAAACCCGTCATGATCATGCAACACTCGGTCATAGTGATATCTTTAATAGCCTTTTTCACACACTTATAACATCATACATTCGAACTAACATATATAGGTTCATATATTCAACATGTATCAACAAACACCTCCAAAAACATACTCATCAATCACACATCTTTATATTTATATATGTACATTCACCAATCAAGGTCATACCAGCACTTGAGCACACTTAATCATCCATTAGTAATCATACTATTAGGGAATTCAAACAACCAATCATGCGTGACGTATATCTCTAGCTACTGTCCTCCAAATCAAATCTCCACCGTTCACAATGAAGAAATACATGTTATGGACTACCTGTCAAAATTTCACCTAGCGCCCAGAATCGGGAAATGCAGTTTTATGAAAACTGCGCGAACCAGAAAAATTGGTGGCGCCTAGCGCCCAGAATCAGGAGCCAGGCGCCTGGCGGTACAAACCCAGTGTCGGGCGGTTCCTGTTCTACGAAAATACAAAAAACGTCATTTTTCATGAATCAGAACACCATGCCCCTCTAGTATGGCGCTTGACGGCCAAATGGGTGCCGCCACGCGGTTCCTACACCTGCGAACCTTTACCCTTTCACAACCACTCTGATTTCCAATAATTTTTAACTCCATAACATACAATCTCAGTTATTGGGATTACGGTTCATCCCTAACACTTCCCATTCACGAATTCATTCACATTTTCCCTTAGATTGTTGTCACTATGGAAATTCCCAATTCACCAATCCTAAGATGATTTTCATACGATTTTTTTTATTTCAATTAACCTCTAATTCCATGAATCTTCCAAGGATATATGATGCCTAATCGTTCTCAACAATTAGAGCATCATTTCTCCTGAATCAGAATCCTCCCGAACACAAGGAACATCAAAATCGAACCAAAAGGCTCGCGTCGCCTAGCGGGTCAATCAACACTGCCAGGCCCTTCATCTAGAAAACCCATAAATTGGGTACAAAGACATGCGTCGCCTGGCGGTCGGGAGCTTACCGCCAGGCGGTTCCTCTCTAGGAACCCAGAAATAACACAATGCAGATGAGTTGCCTAGGGGCATTTCTTCACCCGCTAGGCGGTTTCTGGAAAAATCCCAGAAGCATGAATTTTCATACAATTTGGACAGATTATTAACACCCAATAATCATATAATTCATGCAATCAAACAATAGAAAATTAAAGGTATGGTTCCAGCTCCCCTAACATGTTAATCCTTGCTCAATTTGAAGAATCAAGGCTTCTCTTGTGTCACCAATAGTCCCACCTTAGCCTTCTCCCAATGCACTTGATGCTCTTATCAATTTAACACGAAAACTCTCATTCAGAATCTCTTTTCCACTATCAAATTCCTTTGTCCACTACCCTTTCACGTTTTCCTCTCTTTCTTCTCCAAAACTACACTAATTAGACCATTAACTAAGCATTAATGCTTATTAATGTTAGGGAAAACGAAAATTCTTTCAATTAGGTGTTAATGATCATTGAAAGACTATTATTGGCTGCCTTCCCAGCCCACTAGGTTGTGCTTCTTGCAGCTAGGATATCCTCTGCCCTTTCATATTCATGCCAAAAGAAAATTTGGCAAAAAGAAAGTTAAATTCGTTCTTAGCAAGGTTTAAACCCACAACCCTTCAATTACCAAGTCAGTGCATAACCAATTCAACCAATTCATGTTTCATGATAATTCCTATAATTTTAGGATTACATTATCACGAAGCACATTCAAACATAACATTAAAATAATACACTTATTAAAATAGCATACAATTAGCATCCATAAGACTCGAACCCAAGTCCTTTCAACATAACTAAGTACTCTCAACCATTTAAGCTAGTACTTTTCCACATCATAACAAACCACATTAATTGCCATAAAGGCTCCCAAGACCCGCATTTATTAAATAATTATTTATTTAATTATTTAAATTTCTCGGGTCTTACATTCCCCCACCTTAAAAGATTTTCGTCCTCGAAAATTGAGCATACCAGGGAACAAGTGCAGATAGGATTACCTCCTGAGGTCTTCCATATCTCAAGTGATCTCCTGGGTTGCCTCGTCCCAAAGGACTTTCACAGTCTGAATCTCCTTCCCTCTGAGTGGCTTGACTTGAGTATCCAAGATTCTCATTGATCCAACTCCTAATATTAGATCTTCATGTACCTTGACGTCGTCCTCCTCTAACACAGGTGTAAGACTTGCAATATACTTCCTTAACTATAAATCCCATATAAAAGTTTGCCAAGTGAGATGGTAAAGCGATCTCATAGGCTTCTAGACCTATCCTCTGTGTTATCTTATAATGGCCAATGAATTTATGAGTCTGCTTCCTGAGTTTGATCGTTCTTTCGTTGCCAGCAGTTGGAGTAATCCTGAGAATCGCATGTTCTCCAGCCTAAAACTCCCACGACATTCTCCTCATATTTGCATATAACTTTTGTTTGTTCTGTGGCGCATTCATCTAGTCTTGGATTAAATGAGATTTCACTGTGTTCTACTGCAGCAACTCGGTCCAATAATCACCAACTTCCAATCCTGGTATTCACACATCTGTATTTTGCCTCTTTTACCACTCAATGCCTCATACAGTCCTATTCTGATCTTGATCAATACTTCACTTAAGTGGTTTAACTCACTAGCTTTTTCTTAGCGACCCACTAAAGCTTGCAATCATTATATGGTTTACACTGAGTCCTTGCCATCAAGTCTTCAATATTTAATCCCCTCCTTCTCTTTCTTCCCATTCCGCGCGAAACCATCAGATTAGAAACTATTGATACCAACACTTTCTCGGGTACTAATGCAATAAAGAACTTCACCACTCCAAAGTGAAATTATAGTATCTACTTGAAAACGAGTCTAGGACTCTTCCACCATTGAGATGATCTACATCTATTATTCTCTTGTCTTTGCTAAGTAACTTTAGTTCACACGACATTTTGTCCTCACCCTTTTTTATCCATCTACAATTGATACACCGTCGTCGATTTATCTCTTTGGATAATCGAACACCACCTTGTTGAGTACCACATCGTTCTAGAATAAGATTGGAAAATAACTTATCCACTTTGTGTTGATGTCCCAGCCTCACAAAAGAGTAAATTCCAATTAACCATGAGTATGGATTCTTCGATCATCCTGAGACACCACCAAACCCAAGTATTCCGCACTTAGCCGCAACTGTAGAGTAAACCAACATCTCACTACCAACTCCCTCTTGCAGACAACCAGAACCCAATTCTCATAATGGTAATACCAAGGAGTATATGATCTCGATTAAAACCAAATGCCTACCCTAAACGCTACTTTTACACCTTGTATCCTTTTAGTTATTTACTTTAACCGATCCAACACCAATTTGTAGAGCCACTCCTTCAGCTACACAATACTTTCCTCCTTTCCTTTCATCCTCCCTTGTGCCATGACATTACCAACTGCCTCATTCCCATAAGAATAACTTAACGAAGTACTTATTCTTACTATACTTGAAATCGTTCATCTCATGTCCCAAGTCAAACCTTTCTCTCCCATGAGCCACCTTACTTAGGACATCAATTCTACTCCTGACATAAATTGTGGGTATCGTCGAGAAGATTTAACTACCTCTCATGGAGGTTGACCAACATAAAACCTTGAACATACGATATTCTTACCACGTGATTGGTTTTCCCCTTTTCTTAGAACATTGCCTGGTCGACCTAATCTTTCGAGCTCTGCCTCAATTTTACCTTCCGCTTGAGATTCTCACTTCCTTGTCTCTACCCTCTTGGTTTATCCTTAAACTCATAAGTTTCACTACTTTCCACTCTGACCTCAAACCTATGTTAGGATGTAGTACCAATTTGACTTCTCAACTTTGCTGCACAAGCATGCACTGAACACCTCTCCTTATTCTAACCTTTGAATTTGATTCCTCTTGCAAAACTTGTGGTATTCGTTCCAAGAACCTATTCTTGCCCTCAATTTAACACGATGCTTCTAAACTCCTCCAGTGTTTTTCGCCTACAAACTCACAACTTAACTTCATTCATACACTAATACACAACCTTCTGTATATTCGTATCTTCGGTCAAGAGAGTGCCTCAAAGGCCCTACCCTAACCCTTACAAGGAAAACAGGTCAAGTTTGACCTTGAATCTGCATATCTTTGCCACCACCAATAACAATCACATAACACAAAAGTGCAAACATAACAAGAAAAGGTATAAGAGAGGAACTCAACCTATAACTTCCCTCTCTTTTACCAAAACCTTTAGAATTAAGAAAGGAAACTATCTCTGATATAGTCATAAGTGTGCACCCTCATCACTTTACCAAGATATTTTCTGTTCTTAATGCTTCCAATTTCGTGACTCTACGCAGTCCGTAATCAATAGTATGATTGATAGACTGTAAATCCATTCCTACCAGGTTTCGCAACTGAAACACGACAAGCTCACTCCCCAAGGCCCAAAAATCATTTGAAAACCATGGCTTTGATACCAAATGTAACATCCCGGTCAGATATTACTAATTTAAGTAATAAAATTAAGAAATATAATGAAAACCTCATTTATTATACTTCGCTTCCTAAAAACGCGGGAAATTTTAAAACATTTATTATTCGGAAGTTATCCAAAAATAATCCATAATTTATGAAACTCCAATATAGTATCAAAATTCACAAATCAGTAAAACACTGTTTACAAAGTTAATAAAAACAATAACGATAAAACTCCAATAAAAGCTTTTCCCAGCTAACCCTCTCTCCGATGCTATGCCTCCCCAACACCACCTGCAACATCATCTGCTCCCGTGTAACACATTACACGATCATCGCCAAACACAAGCAGATAGGGTGAGCTCATAAACAGTTAACATAAAAGTTAATAAAAAAAATCGATACACCCATCTATTTTATTCTAGTTAAATCTTGGCCAAGACCTTAATCCCCAAGGCTTTTCAACCTTCACAACATAAAAATAGTTAGCCTCGGATTCAGGGTTTATGATGCTCACACGAACCTGCCCGCTCGTGGTCATGCCTCTACGAACCTCCCCGCGTGTAGTCTTGCTCTACGAACCTCTCCGCTCGTAGTCTTGCTCTACGAACCTCTCCGCTCATAGTCCTGCTCTATGGACCTACCCGCCCGTAGTCCAACACACGAGATCCATCAGCTATGTACCTCCCCGCACGTAGCATGTCTCAAGTGTGAGCACGGAACATACGAACCTACCTCACTCATATCCTCACATGAGAGTAATAGGATATGCACCTCCCCACTCATATCATCACGTGTTCACCACCATCCATGAACCTACCCGCTCATGGCACAACATCCCCTGATCCAAGTCTCATATCACAACACGATAATGAAAACAAGAAAGGTACACTACGCTACACAAGGTACATACTCAAGCTGGACTTAGGGATTCCAATGCTTCCACGAACCTTCCCTCTCGTGGTCCAACTCTACGAACCTTCCCGCTCGTAGTCCAACTCTACAAACCTCCCCGCTTGTAGTCCAACACACGTGATCCACTAGATACGAACCTCCCCGCTCGCAGCATCTCTCAAGTGTGAGCACAGAAAATACGAACCTACCTCGCTCGTATCCCCACACAAGAGTAACAAGATATGAACCTCCCTGCTCATATCATCACATGTTCATCACTAGTCATGAACCTACCAGTTCATGACAACATCAAGCATATCCCAGACCAGGACCAATACAATAAGTCATCCAAAACATATCACAACGCACCCTGCCACTACACCATTGCCTAGTGCAGGCTAAAAGTCGCTAGGCGAAATAGCAGTACAAACCGCCTGGCGGTCCACATCACTGCCGGGCGCCACAACTCGCAAGATATCCTTATTTCATACTATCGCCTGGTGGTTCACTCTACATCGCCATGCACTACACCAGTAGTATGACACTACTGGTTTTAGGTACTCTAATTCATTTCATAGAATTCAACCATTCAATTCTCAAACATCCAGAAATCGACAAACATATTCATATATTCCACCTAAGACACAATCAAAGCTATATACTTACTTCACATGCCCTCACAATTCGATTACATTTAAAGTATGATTATCATGTTCCCATACTTTCCCAAAACCCGTCATGATCATGCAACACTCGGTCATAGTGATATCATCAATAGCCTTTTTCACACACTTATAACATCATACATTCGAACTAACATATATTGTTTCATATATTCAACATGTATCAACAAGCACCACCAAAAACATACTCATCAATCACACATCTTTATATTTATATATATACATTCACTAATTAAGGTCACACCAGCACTTGAGCACACTTAATCATCCTTTAGTAATCATACTATTAGGGAATTCAAACAACCAATCATGCGTGACGTATATCTCTAGCTACTGCCCTCCAAATCAAATCTCCACCGTTCATAATGAAGAACTACATGTTATGAACTACCTGTCAAAATTTCATCTAAATCAGACGTTAACGAATCGGAAAATGCAATTTTACGAAAACTGCATGAACCAGAAAAATTGGTGGCGCCTAGCGCCCAGAATCAGGAGCCTGGCGCCATGCGGTACAAACCCAGTGGCGAGCGGTTCTTGTTCTGCGAAAATACGAAAAACAGCATTTTTCGTCGATCAGAACACCATGCCTCTTTGGTGTGGCGCCTAGCGGCCAAATGGGTGCCGCCAAGCGATTCCTGGACCTGTGAACCTTACCTCTTCACAACCACTCTGATTTCCATCAATTTTTGACTCCATAAGATATGATCTCAGTTATTGGGATTACGGTTCATCCCTAACACTTCCCATTCACAAATTCATTCACATTTTCCCTTAGATTGTTGTCACTATGGAAATTCCTAATTCACCAATCCTAAGATGATTTTCATACGATTTTTTTTATTTCAATTAACCTCTAATTCCACGAATCTTCCAAGGATATATGATGCCTAATCGTTCTCAACAATTAGAGCATCATTTCTCCTGAATCAGAATCCTCCCAGAACACAAGGAACATCAAAATCGAACCAAAAGGCTCGCGTCGCCTGGCGAGTCAATCAACACCGCCATGCCCTTCATCCAGAAAACCTATAAACTGGGTACAAAGCCATGCGTCGCCTGGCGGTCGGGAGCTTACCGCTAGGCGGTTCCTCTCTAGGAACCCAGAAATAACACAACGCATATGAGTCGCCTGGCGGCATTTCTTCACCCACTAGGCGGTTTCTGGAAAATCCCAGAAACATGAATTTTCATACAATTTGGACAGATTATTAACACCCAATAATCATATAATTCATGCAATCAAACAATACAAAATTAAACGTATGGTTCCAACTCCCCTAACCTGTTAATCCTTGTTCAATTTGAAGAATCAAGGCTTCTCTTGTGTCACCAATAGTCCCACCTTAGCCTTCTCCCAATGCACTTGATGCTCTTATCAATTTAACACGAAAACTCTCATTCAGACTCTCTTTTCCACTGTCAAATTCGTTTGTCCACTACCCTTTCACGTTTTCCTCTCTTTCTTCTCCAAAACTACACTAATTAGACCATTAACTAAGCCTTAATGCTTGTTAATGTTAGGGAAAACGAAAATGCTTTCAATTAGGTGTTAATGATCATTGAAAGACTATTATTGGCTGCCTTCCCAGCCCACTAGGTTGTCTTGCAGCTAGGATTTCCTCTTCCCTTTTCATATTCATGCCAAAAGAAAATTTGGCAAAAAGAAAGTTAAATTCATTCTTAGCAAGGTTTGAACCCACAACCCTTCAATTACCAAGTCAGTGCATAACCAATTCAACCAATTCATGTTTCGTGATAATTCCTATAATTTTAGGATTACATTATCACTAAGCACATTCAAACATAACATTAAAATAATACACTTATTAAAATAGCATACAATTAGCATCCATAAGACTTGAACCCAAATCCTTTCAACATAACTAAATACTCTCAACCATTTGAGCTAGTACTTTTCCACATCATAACAAACCACATTAAATGCCATAAAGGCTCCCAAGACCCGCATTTATTAAATAATTATTTATTTAATTATTTAAATTTCTCGGGTCTTACAGTTCCAGAACACAAATTATGCAGATTTTGACATTTTAAATGAAATCTATGTGTTGAAATTGCAAATTTAGCTGACTAAAATTCTGGCAGTTTTCAAATTATGCAGATTTTTGTCATTTTAAATGTAGCAAACACATGATCTAATAAGATTAACAAGCCAAACAAATATCAACATATATTCTTCATGTCAAGAACACCTAATTCAGTTATAAGCTTATTAAATCTATCACGTGCAAGTGGTTTAGTGAATAGATCCGCCAATTGATTTTCAGTTTTCACAAACATGATTTCAATATCACCTTTTTGAATATGATCTCTTATGAAATGATGCCTGATTTCAATGTGTTTAGTTTTAGAATGTTGGATTGGATTCTTAGTTAGGTTGATTTCACTTGTATTATCACAATAAAGAGGTACCTTCTCTAGCTTTACACCATAATCCATAAGTTGATGCTTTAACCATATGCTTTGAGCACATGCATGTCCAGCTGCTATGTACTCAGCCTCAGCTGTAGAGAGTACTACAAAGGATTGCTTCTTCCTATTCCATGAGATTAGGCTTGATCTAAGTAGATGGCATATGCCACTTGTGCTTTTCCTATCCAATTTGCACCCTGCATAGTCAAAATCTGAAAAACCACTAAGAGCAATGTTAGATTCATTAGGATACCATAATCCAACATTAATTGTCCCTTTCAGATACTTGAGAATCCGTTTTGCAGCTTTGAAGTGTGATTCCTTTGGATTGGATTGAAACCTAGCACACAAGCAAACACCAAATTGTATATCCGGCCTACTAGCAGTTAGATATAGCAAGGAACCAATTAACCCTCTATATTTGGTTGAATAAACTTGGTTTCCAGCTTCATCTGCATCCATAAGGCAGTTTGTAGCAATTGGAGTGGCACCCTCTTTGCAATCCTCCATTTTGAACTTTTTCAGTAGGTCAAAACAATATTTTGACTAGCTTAAAAATGTCCCATGCTTGAGTTGCTTCACTTGCAGTCCTATGAAGTAGGTTAGCTCTCCCATCATAGACATCACAAATGTTCCCTACATAGCTGCAACAAACTCTTCACACATGGAGTTATTATTTGATCCAAAGATTATATCATCTACATATACTTGAACAAGTATTACATCACTTGCATGCTTTTAATGAAAAGTGTTTTATCAACAACACCTCTAGCATATCATTTAGATAAAAGAAAGTTTCTTAACCTCTCATACCACTGTCGTGGTGCTTGTTTCAAACCATATAAAGCCTTTTTCAATTTGAAAACATGATTAGGATATAGGTGATCTTCAAAGCCAAGGGGTTGTGATACATACACTTCTTCATTTAAGAAACCATTCAAGAATGCACTTTGCACATCCATTCAATCACAGCTTCTAGCCTAGCCACAGGTGCATATGTTTCATCAAAATCAATGCCTTCCTCTTGATTATAACCTTGAGCAACTAGCCTAGCCTTATTCCTAACTATATTACCATTTTCATCCATTTTATTCCTAAACACCCATTTAGTACCAATCACATTCATTGCATCAGTTTTAGGAACCACACATCATTTCTAGTGAATTGATTAAGTTCATCTTGCATAGCAACAACCCAATTACTATCACACAAGGCATCATTCACATTCTTAGGTTCAATTTGAGAAACAAATGCAACATGTTGAAAGAATGCAAGCTTGCGTCTAGTGGATACTCCCTGTTCTATATCACCAATTATGTTGTCATTTGATAGTCCTTTGGGTTCAATCCATTCCTTGGGTAAGTTGTTGTCTGCAAATTTTTCAGTCGACTGAATTTCCTTTTCAGCTGACTGATTTCCTGCAACAGTTTCAAATTCTGCAGCAGATTTCTTTTCCTGTGCTGTTTCTTCTTCATCTGCAATCTTAGACTCTTGATCTTGCTACACAAGGTTAGTTTCATCAAATACAATATACACTAACTCTTCAACAATCATTAACCTCTTATTATAAACTCTAAGTCACAAATCCTTAATCATTTAACTCCAACTTTGTAATCTTGAACTTGTCATTTGTCATGTGCCTCAAGCAGCCACTATCTAGGTACCATAGGCCTTTCTTTTCATGTTTTATGACCTGCAAAACAAATTAATATTGCATGGTACCCTTTAATAGTTTGGGTCCAACATGGTTATGTCTTTATAGATCCTTTTGGGATCCATTTCATAATTTCCTTAGGTACACCATACTTTCTAACATGACAATTCTTAAGAATATGACCTTTCTTCATACAGTAGTTGCAAGAAATGAAGGACATAACATTTTGCTCACTCTTGGAAAAGAAACTAGAAAACTTCTTGGCTTTCTTTTCATGGATAGGTGTATAACCAAGTCCAGCCTTTCCAAAATCACAATTTTGAGAGTCAAGAACAGCTTCCAAGTTTGCTTTTCCTCTTGTGAACTTTGCACATGTTTTCAAAAGATATTTCACTTGATTTTTCAAAGTAGTGCAGTTTTTACAAGGTTTCATAACCAGCTGTTTTTCAGAACAATCGACTGAATTACTGTAAATCATTTCTAAATGTTCAAAATCAGTTTTTAAGTCGACTGTTTCTGATTCTAGTTGGCTAACTCTATTTTCTAGCCATCTATTTAATCCTTTTAGTTGATTGTTCATGAAAGCAATTTTGTTTGCCTCACTATGCAACTCTTCAAAGTCATGCAACAATTGGTAATAGTCATTCTTATCTTTGGATGACAAGAAACTTACTTGGCGTGATGAGGATGATTCATATCCGGCCATGAGGCATAGATTTGCTTCCTCATTTCCTTCTTGAGATGAAGTGCTTGTTGAATCATCATTGTCCTCCCAAGCTATGCAGGCACGTCTTTCCTTGCCCGTTTTCTCCTTTTTCCTATCATCAACTTTCTCCTTCTCTTTGTTAACTTTAGGACATTCAATCTTGATATGTCCTTGCTTTCCACAATTATAATATGAGAATTTAGAAGAATTACTTGAATCATTTTGTTTAGAATTGTACCTCCTTTGATTACCTTTGTTGCCTTTCTTCCTAAGATACTTCCCAAACTTCTTGACTAGTAGATTCAAGTTCTCATTGTCACTAGATTCAGCAACCTCTTCCTCGATTTCATCACTCTTCTTAGAGCTAGCCTTTAAGGCTATGAGTTTTACCTTTTTCTCACTTGTTTCAAGCTCACTTAGCCTTTGCATTTCAATCTCATTCTCTCTAAGCCTACCACACAGTGCAACTGTTGTAATGATGCTTAAATCCTTAGATTCAGATATGGCAGTCACCTTTGGTTGCCAATTTCTATCAAGATACTTAAGCACTTTGATGTTTAGCTCCTCTTTGTCAAATTCTATTCCTAGACCCATGAGATGGTTGACTATGTGAGTGAACCTCTTTTGCACTTCAGCTATGGACTCTCCTTTTTGCATCTTGAAAAACTCATACTCTTGAATCAAGGCATGCTTCCTTACTCTCTTCACTTCACTTGTTCCTTCATGTGTAACCTCTAGGACATCCCACATTTCCTTTGCATTCTTACACTGGGAGACCCTAAAAAATTCATCCATACTCAAAGATGAAGTGATGATGTTCTTGGCATTGCAATCATATTGAGCTCTTCTCCTTTCTTCATCATTCCATTCACTCCAAGGCTTGTCTACCTGCTTATTATCAACAACACATTTAGGAGTATATGGTCCATTAACTATTGCATCCAAAATTCCCTTGTCTATAGATTCAATGAAAATTTGCATCCTTATTTTCCAAAACTGATAGTTTAGGCCACAAAACATAAGTGGTCTATGAATAGAGGCACCTTCAACAAAAAGGAGTTTACTTTCAGCCATTTCAAAAGATTTTTGATCAAACTTGAATACCTTTCAAGAACCTTGCTCTAGATACCAACTGTTAGTTTTGAAATTGTGAGTTTAGCTAAGAAGGACGGGTTGAATTGGCTTTAAAAGCTTTTTCGAAAGCATAAACCTCTTTTCAATTGAATTTAATGGACTGGAAAGTTTGGATGTAAATACAGCAAACCAGTACACTTTCAGTCAATTAAAATATAAAACAGCAGACTAAATTGTTCTTGATGCTATGAAACAATCGATTAAAAATGCAATTCAGTCGGCTAAAATACTGGAGAATTATGCAGAATGCAGAATTTGCGAATTCAACTCAAACAACAATCTTTTACATACAAAACATGTACCAATTAGTATTTATAACAAGTATAAAGCCTCATATTACACAAGAACACATTAAATCACACCAAAGATCAAATTGCTTGGTTTTCTTGAGTTTTTAAAGAGTTTCAAAGAGAGAGAGATGAGGGAAAGAAGATTGCACAACTGTTTTTATACTGGTTCACTCAATCACAGAGCTACATCCAGTTTACCAGGATAAGCTGAGCCTGGTTTCCACTATATTCAAAAGTTTTACAAATCACAAACCAAAATTACACTTTTGAACACAAAACACACAAGATTTTTGACTCACGCAAAAATCTAGAACCACAACCTACAAGAATCACACTTGTAGACCTGAAATCACATCAGGCAAACCATCCAGAGGCACAAGAACATCCAAACCTGATGGTGGCTGTCCCTAGCACACCATACATGTGTTCTTCAAGCTACTCACAAGCCAAAATGCCGCCAAAATCAACCAAGATCAACCAGGATCTTTAAACCACGAGTTCCAGCTGTGTATTGCAGAGAGAGAACGCTTCCCAGACATGAATGACATGATTTGGTTCAGAAAAACTCAAATTCGCACCTCTGCTCGCGAAATCAGTCGATTGAATTTTCCGTACAATCAGCTGATTTCACCTGACTTAAGTGAAATCAGTCGGTTGAAAAATAATTCAACTGACTGAATGCATTCATACCAGAAACTATATACAGCAAGCCTTTTAACCTGTTAAAATCCATTTTAACAAATTAAAAGAGACACACTGAGGCACACAAGACATCTAACTTATGTCATATAGCCTACCAACATTGTATAACACTAAACCATTACATTTAACATGTAATTTTCAGATTTAACATACTAAAACTAAATCTTCAAGTGGATCTTCATCAATCTTCATCAATCTTCATCAAACTTTATCAAACACTTAAGATCTTCATGCACATGGCTTTATCAATTCTTTGCTTCAAGCTTGCTTGTGCCAACAAATGTCATGTTCTTTGGCCATGTCTTCTTTATTATATTGCAGCTCATCAACAATAAATCTATTCTGGAATGTATTTAGATCTGAAATATCAAGTTGCGGTAATGAAGGATAATCTTTCAGACATCTACCATTTGACATTAGCATTTCTAGTATTTGAAGTAGACAATTTTCTGTAATTCAGCATCTTCAATTTGAAGACCTGTATGAAAAATTTTATGGAATCAAAAATTATATTTCTATTCATTTTAAGAAATTACAATATACAATACCTGGTAAGTTCATCTCCTTTCTTTTTTGGTACAAAATTCCATCACATAAGAGACTCCAAGTAGAATTTCAAACTACATCAGGTTTAGAAATTGTATTCATCGACAACAAAGTGACAAATAATCTTCTAATTTGATAGCCAGAAGCAAATTCGCTTGCTTCTTTGATTGCATCAATGTATTCTTTGTCGTCAGCCAACAATCCAAAGCATAGCAAGCTTCTTCGTAGGTTTCATAAAATTTAGCATCAATGGTCTTTATTTTGTCATAATCAATACAACCTTTTTGAATGGTCAGTAAGATCCTCAAATAATGAAGGTCTCTAGACCCAACAGGAATATAAGTAAGTCTACCAAATGTTGTAGCCTTTCTTCCTTGGTTTCCATTCTTTTTCTTTAGCAAACCACACAAATTTGCTTAGAAATTCAGAATAAGCCAATTCTTTTCCTTCTGTATAAATTTTGTTAGCCTCAAACGAAGCTAGAAACATTGTATTAGCATTTTCGTATCTATTGAACACCACATTAATATCATCATCATCTTTAAACAAAGCATATTGTTGGCTAGGAAGATGGAATGTCAATCTTTGAACACAAGGCCATTTGTGATGAATGTCAAAAGCAAATATTCGCCAAGCTGCTTCACATGGTGATAGATACCTACAATCGTAATACCTTTAATCTCATCAATAATGCTTGATTTGTCAGATTCTGTAGAGTTGTTGCTTATTTTAAGAGTAGCTCTGTCAGGACCTTTGTTCACATATTTAAACAATACTTGATTGAATTGGTCTTGTTGCAATACTCTGTATTTACATGAGCTTGATACCTCATTAGAAGAGGTGGATTGTAAGGAACAACACTTCTATTGTCAAGCTTAATTCCATTCTTCTACACAAATCTACCATTATCAAGTCTTCTGTAGGAAGGATATCCTTCTTCATCAATTGAAGTTGAAGATTTGAAATTTTTTGGATAAAATTTAGAACATCTACCTTCTTT
>Ga0214543_1009669_pt1 | contig 14827 bp, 4 predicted proteins | sample CNSS2metaG_FD_160094 | JGI IMG/M metagenome (GOLD analysis project Ga0214543, IMG submission 160094) | Root nodule microbial communities from cowpea collected in UCLA plant growth center, Los Angeles, California, USA - CNSS2 | ecosystem: Host-associated > Plants > Roots > Nodule | place: USA...
ATTTTTATTAAACAATTTTAATAATATTAAGTTTATTTTATATTTTGTTTTAAAATTTTAAAATATTTATTTTAACTTGTTACAAAATTGTTTTAAATAATTTATATACAAATGTTAGAGTTGGTTTAAAAATAAAAAATTTATAAATTTAAATATAAAATTTTAAAACAATTTTGTAAAAGGTTAAAATAAATATATTTAAAATTTTTTTAAAAAATGGACTGAAATGTAATAAAAATAACAAATATATGGACCAAATTGAGATTCAGACAATAATTTGACACGTGTCACCTTACTGACGTGACACGTGGCACAATATTGACGTGACACGTGGCATGAATAATTTTCAAAAAAAAAATTAAAAAATTTTTAAAAAAATTAAAAAAATTTTAAAAAATTTTAAAAAAAAAAATTTAAAAAAAATCAAAAAAATGTGGAGCTGACACGTGGCATATCCTTAACACCGTTAATATCATACTAACGGAATGGGCCTAATTGTTACACATTTTCAAAAATATGGACCTAATTGAGACTAAAAAAAATCTTAGGACCTATTTGAGATTTTTCAACAAAAACATGGATAAAGGGAGTATTTTAACCAAAAAATTATTAATAACAAAATATGAGTTTGCTCCACCCAATATGGTTGTTTAAATCATATTGGGTGGTATGTTTTTGAATGTGATGCCAAAGACAATGCACTAACAGCCCTATTTATGGTAGGAATTAATTACCAAACTCCTAACCCTATTTATAGAAATCTATTACTCATAATTCTTGTCCTCTAAAATATTTTGTACATATTTTAATACACTCACAATAACATGAAGGGTTAAATATGTTTTTTTGTTCTTGAAGTATAGTTTATTGTACTTTTTTATCTTTATAAAAATTTTGCTTAACATCATGTCCGTGTAATTTTTTTATTTTGGTCCTTGTTATTTTATTTTACTCCTTGTAAATATCTATTAATATGATTTAGTTCTTGTTATATGTAGATTATTTGCTTCTAGCCCCTCAAATATTTTCGAAGAGACTAATTCAAAATGAACAAAATATTATAGGGACCAAAACGAAAAATAGATATTTATAGGGACCAAAATAAAATAATAAGTACAAAAGCTTCAAAAAATAATTTATCGGGACTAAAAGTCATACAAGGTTTAGGAACCAAAAACTAATTATTCAAGATATGCTTTTTATCCCTTACATGTGTTTTGTCATTGTTAGACCTCACTTCTATATATTATGAAATTGTCTTATCTTGATAGTACACCATGTTAGAAGTGGGCTTTAAGCCTAACTTAACCCCACAAAACTACCTTGTAAGATGAAGTTTGCACCTCACTTATATACTATGAAATTGTCTTATCTCTAGTCGATGTGGGACTTCCAACAATCGTCAACAAGCCATGGAAATTAGAAGAAATTTAAATAAAAAATCAATTACATAAATAATACCTCCACATAGTAGCTGAATGCTAACTTGCTAATCAGTAGCATGATCCAGAAGAGGGTGTACCTGCCATAATAAAATATATTTCAAAGCCAAAAGATTTGAAAATATACTTAATAATAGAAGCAGAAAATATGTGCATATGATTGAATTAAATACCCAATCATTAGTCTGATCAAATTTTAAGACAATATAAAAAAATTGATCTGTTGTCCCTATATGGGCCAAAATAGTCCTGTAAAACATATGATGAAAACACTAAAAGGAAGTTGACAGATATATTCATCAGTATGTCTTTAACTAGGATTCCCTGTATGCTTTTTGGGGTAAAAATATTTGTTCTTAGCTTCTTGAAAAAGCTTTAAGGAATAGAAGAATATAATTTTCATTGAAAAAAAGGGTTCCCTGTATGCTAAGTACAATATCTTAAAAAGCATTTAATAAATCAAATCGTGTTTAACATAACAAAATACAATTGGAATAGTACAGTCATTTTTATGAATATCATCTTTCTAAAAGATTTGCGGAACACAAACTAAGCCAATTATAAAAAAAAAAACTTGGTTGGAGTAAAACGAAGGTTTCACCTTGAAATCCTCCCCCTCCATCCCACAAAAAGAACTGGATTCAAAAAGGAAAAGGATAATAAAAATTGATAATAAATTCTCACTCACTTGAGCAGTGAGAACATGTTCTCATGCATGCCTCTTCCTACGTACAACTTTGGCTGCAGCATGGTCAATGTTAGACAAAGCACACCAAAACCATATTTCAATTAGAAAATAGAAAGAAATTAATACAAGAAGCATCCATTAGGTATTTCCACAATAAAATAAACAAATAAATGAATGTATTGCAGACCTGAGCCCACCACATCAAAAAGGTAAGGATTCGCATGTTTGAGCGCTCCAATTTTCTCCGCAGAGGAGGAAGGAAAAAGAGTATTGTAGCTGCTATGTTTGGAAGCATATATAATACAACAACATAGGTATAAAGGGACTGATTCCCCCAATCCCCAGCCCAACTAGTGACAAATTTTATAAGCCCAGATGGATTCACTAGTGAACTGGAATAACAGACTGGCAAAACAACAACCCAAACAGCTGCTACCACAAATTTCAAAAAATATCGAAGCAACTGAGTAAATTTCATGTTCTTCAATGCATTCCATGTCAGAATGATATCAAGAGTTACTGCAAATAAAAGTTATGAGAAAAAAAGTTAATAAATGATGTCAGTAAGTGCTATTAAAACAACATAAAGAATATACTCATTCTAAATTAATAAAGTCATGACACAACAGAATAGTAATAATAATAACACAGGAATCAAGTACCTTGAAGAAAATTGAGAAAAGCGTATGTAATGAATATAGTCATAACATTTCTGAAGACATCTTCTTCAAAAAACACCCCAACAGGTCCCAAGGAACTCCATCCTATGATAATCATTGCCTGAAACAAATACTCTCATATTTGAAACATATTTTGCATGGTGAAGTTTACACACGTAACCATAGCTCTAGACATTTACTTAGAGTCAACATAAAGGACATTCCACAGGTCCAAGCACTACAATTACCTGTAAAGCCAATATAAAGAATATCCACATTCGATCAAAACTCCTATACAGATGCAAAAATGTACGAACTTCAACAAAATTTGTTTTGGGCTTCCTCTTACCAACTCCAGTGTTGGCTTGGCTGCGGCGCTGTCATTAAAATTTGTACATCAATTAAAGTCTCTTTCAAAAGAAATGCAAGTTCATCTAACCAGGTGAGTATTTACATAAACTTGGGTATAATCAATGCAACAATTTATTAGTATGCAAGGACATACAAGTAGGCTACATTTATATATCTAATGAACACACTAAGTGCAAGGAAAAAGAAGTAGAACAAGTACAAAAATCAACATACAAATAAATAGCTATACATGAAAAACCATTTCGGCCTGAGCAATATTTTATATACATACGTGACACATATGTCTCTAATTCAAGAAAGGCAGGCATGCCCTATCCAACCCAACAAACTATATTAAGTGTGGAGTCATTCTACAATACAGACTCCATCATTCTCACACCTCTACCAATACTGGAACTGAGATCCCACAGTTGCTGGCAACATTTACTTTCTTTTATTTTTGGGTCAAAAGAAGAGAATTTATATGATAAAGAGAGCCACTAGTATAGGAGTTTTTATCTTGGATAAAAACAAATTGTCATGAACTGATTTGCAATTAAATCTTATTTTGGTGAATTTGGAGATAATTGATTGTTATGTGAACCAGTTATTTATCTATTTTAAATATCCATATCACCTCAATGATACATCTATTCTTTTTTGGAAAAAAACTAAAAGTTTCACATTGACTATAAAAAAGGTCAAAGTATGAAAATAAAGTGAGGGGACAGTCTCACCTCACAAGCTAGTTTTGTGAGGTTGAGCTAGGATCAAACCAACAAATCTAAGATTGTTTTAAGACATGTCCTAGATATAATATCAACTATAATAATATTTACACACCAAATCCAATAATGCTAAACATGAGAGGCTATGTTAGGAAAAACTCAAATCTTACATTAATTAGAGATGATGTCAAATTAATGTATATAAATAAATGAGACAACTCTCTCGTCTCACTAGCCATTTTTTTAAGGTTGAGTAATGCCTAAACCTACAAATCTAAGATTCTTCCACTTGGATTTTCTGCACAAAGCACATTGGGAAATATAAAAACATTCAAATGCGTCCAACTAGCAACTTAGCTTTTAGGAGAGATGGTCCTTCAAATATCTATAAAAATATAATATTTACCCAAAAAAATGTATCCTAATCCAAATATCTGATGCAGGAACCTTCATGCGGGTTCTATGACAATTGGCACTTCATATCTGTAGTTATAGGATTATTATTGTTACAGCCCTTTGTTTCACTATAACTTTCAAAACATAATGGCATCTTTTGAACTATGTAACCAATCCCAGCTTGTGGAAAAAAGGCTTAGTTGTTGTGGCTCTTATATCTTAGGAATGAAAATGTCTTAATAAATAAAAACATTCTTCAACAAAGGGGCAAAATAGGATAGTATTAGGCTCATTGTAATAGAGTTTAAAAATATGGCACTTGACATAAGATGAGAAATTATTCAAACAAATAGAATATAAAGTAAATGATATACTCAAATAAATATTCTTTTATTCTAACTACATCCAATACATGAGAGAATTTGACAATTGGAAAACAGCAAACGTATGCAGAATGTAAAGTAGAGAGAAAGAGAAGATAGGCAGACCCGATGTCTTGTTTGTGTCTCATCTGAATGCCTAAAGAAATCAGCTTTGGGATCCCATGGCCATTTTAGATCATCGAAACATTTTTTAGACCTGGAAAAGGACAAGTTTGAGCTTTGTGTTATCCAAATGCATACAAAAATGTCATTGTTTCAAGAGTGTTCAATATTTGATAAGTAAAAGTCTAATGAAATGTTTACCAAAAGTATTCATTAAGATCATCATAGTTTCTCCAATTGGAATGACTTGCCTTGCCTTTGTTGTTTCTCTTTGCTTCCTTTTTCAACAAATACAGAAACAAGTTTCAGGCAACATTTGAACACACACAGCAAAACAAGTTCCAGATAACATTTGAAAACGGCTGCACATCACACTGACCTTCATTAAAACTTGATATATAGGACTAATAACTTCCCTCAGAAAATATTCATCATCACGTCCTTCTACTATCTCAGTGCTCCCAGTCACACGTGAGGGATTCTTGTCTAATATTCTATAGACTTCATGGCACATCTTTGAAAGGAAAAAAAGAGAATTATTAACTTAGCATTAAACCATCTAGCCCATGTTTGCTATGTTTGCTATAGGGTCAGGATCAGCGCTAAAGGTAATAGAGTTTCTATCCTACTACTAGAATAGAAAGAATGATGCTGGAAGTAGGTCTGTCATTAGGTGAAAATTTGAGGCATGCTCAGGATAGGTCTGATATTGATATGGCTTTTGCTTTGTAAGTCGTTTGAATGTTGGATATTGATTAATAATAGATATGCTATTATTTATTTATGCTTGAGTGCTGGGATATAAACACTTTTGTGTTTTAAAATGTTGCATAGCTTCCCAAATCATGTATATAGAGTTAATTCTGGCACATGCGGTGTTTTGGAAATTAACCGGGAAACGTCTCCATTCCACAAACTTTCTGATAAATATGCAATTTGTTGCATTTCATTTGCGGTTTCACATGACGATATTTTTTTGAAATTTGTATGATTAGAACTTCGTGAGAGAAGTGATAACCTGACGAAATTTTTTTCCTTTCAAAAGGCATTCAGCTAGAACATTAATTTATGGATAAGAAAGTGAATCTTGTTAGTGTACACAACAAGGTTTTGTCTAATTAGAATGCCTTTTGGTAAAAAATTAGAATGATATTAATTCCTTAATCTGAAAATAGAATCTAGAATCATGAAATATCTTCTACTTAATTTCAATGCCGTCATTCTGTCTAAGAAGAATAATTCAAGACATTAAACATATTGATAAGAAGCATGGTTATAGATGAAAGCTATAACATTTGTTATGTTATTGATGGAGATGAGAATGATGGCTAAATGATAATTTAAGAGGTAACAAAAACATTTTGCTATCATAAGCTTGTTATGAATAATTAGAGCATGAGATTAAGATGATGGACTCACAGTGCAGGCACAGAAGAAGAATGAAAGTTAGGTCAGAGAGAGCTTACATGATGGAAAATATAGCAAATACATTCAGGCATAAAACGGATATTCGAAGCTTCTCCCCATATTAGAAGATAAAGGGCAATATATATCAGCTCTATCTGTTGCAAGTCATAATCTTCTAGAAACCTAGTGTTAAGAAATTAAGACCAAAATGAATCAATGAGCACTTCTTAGTATATAAACACTGCATAAAGCACAGTTTAGAGTATCTTTTGAAAGGGTTTGGAGAGAAAGGGAAAGGAGGGCTAGTTTACCGTTTTAGATCAATAGCTATAAAACATTTATATAAAACAAAATAAGAGATGATTGGAAGGTTACTTGATAACACTTCAACTTTTTTCCTTTCATTCAAAAAATGTTAATTCAAATTGAAAACTTAAACTTCCTTTCCCTTTCCAACTACTCATTCCAAACATACTCTTAGGGTACAAATCTACGGGTTTTATTATCCAAAAGTAAAACATTCAATTACCTAAGATTGGATTCACAACGCACATAATGACACCATGACTCATAATTTTTGAAAATTGTTCCCATCAACTTTTCTACAGTTTCCACATGAAGCTGCAGTAAGCTTTGTGTTAGCTTTTACTATGAGAACTGGAAATGTAGTTACAACTCTGAAGTTAAGCATCACCCTGCACATTTAATACGAAAAAGATAGGAAAACAAAAGTTTTATGTGGGAAATAATAATTCACCTGAGAAGATGATTCAACCCTATCCCTTATATTCAAGTTGGCAAGTAATAATATAAGGTGCTCCCTTTGATTTGCCACATTTCCTTTCTTCACATACCAAAAGAAAACGAATATCAGATCATTCACAAAAAATGTGCATGACAAATATACCCACCTGTATTTGTCAATGGCTAATTGCAATAAAAATTGAGAAGCATAACTTTCATACCAAGGATAGATTCAAAATGAAATAAGGAAGGATCGGCTAAATTGAGCTCTTCAATCTCTTTATAATTTATTAATAAAAGTTCATCAAATTGTTCATTTGCCATGTTTGTAGTGAAAAAAACTAATGTCATAAAAGGTTCAAGGAGAATATCTCCACTGAAAAGCACTGACATTAGCTTCAGCCATAAAAGACAAACATGCAAATGCTTATGCTCTAAGCATTGTTCAGACATATTTTCAATACCAGAGAACAATGAAAAATATATTTTGAGAACCCTTCTCAAATTCCAACCAAAGTTGAAACTATGGTTCATCATACCTATGAAACATTTCTATTTCTAGACGTTAATCATTACCCTATTTCTTCCAAATTAGCCATATGTTAACACAAGTTCAACTGAGGGCATATTTGGTAACACTTTTGAGGAGAAACAAAATATTTTTCAAAGGCTCTCAATAATTTGGTAAAATACAGAAATCATTAGTTCTCTTAAATATGCTTATCAGAACATAGAAAAAAGCATTCAATCCACCCTTTTGAAACTAGCCCCATGTGATAAAAAAATGGAATCCTTTTATCAAATAGTAAAAACTAAAAAATTGACTCCAGATCTCGTATGAATACAACTTCTAGAGCCCAATCATTAGTCCAATCTAGATCTCTTCATCCACCACCAACTTAAACCAAGAACCTTGATCCTATGGTAATAATAAATGTAGCTCCTTATTCACCCACATTTGTAAGAAGGACAATCTCCAATCAAAGTGAAATTAGGAAATACAAGGGTGAGGGAGAGAGAACATCCATTACCTGAAACCCAAACACTGAGGCAATCCAATCAAGTATATCATTCACTTTTTTAAGCCTCTCGGTAGGCATTGTAGAATCCTCATTAGATGCATCAGGTCTTGCACGAATTATGGGCATTGGAAGATTGTCCACTTTGCATAATGCAGAAATTGCTGCTTTGATCTTTAATTTTCAAGAAAAAAAAAGCAGATTAAAACTTTAAAATTTCAGAGAAATTATAGTATTAGCAGAAGTAAAAGAAACAATGCATATATCCCAGACACACAAACCTCAGGAAGTTCCATGATTGCTGGCTTAACACCGACAGCATATAATGGAAGGATGTTATAGTGTTCATATTGTCCCCTCTTATGCTCAACATCCTCAGCATACCTTTTTGTCTGGCAATAATACAACATCCTCAGTCCAGGTCTGAGCTATTCTTACTAGAATTCTAAAATTTTAGTCATGGTAGCCTAATCAAGCAAAACAAACCTTCTCCTCAATATTTTGTGGAGCTACCATAGTCTTCAGCACTTCATACAATACGGTGGCAATCTGAACATTCTTAGCCATCTCCTCACTTCAAGAGTAACATCAGAACAATAAAACATCAAATTACAATTCACAAAACTTGAAAGCACAAGATTTAGATCAAGCCTTACGGTCTTTGGCTAAATTCTCCATCTCGGATTTTCTTCTCATAGAACTGTTGGTAGTAGGTCTGCAGCTCCCTGGCATCACTTCTTTGAACAAGTCTTTCTGTAAGCTCCCCTTCCTGCAACCAGGAAATTTTAAAAATGTCTAATACATCAACTACTTGAATCTCATTTTCCAAGTACCAATTAAGAAATTATTTGTAAATGATCAACCAATATAATCATTGTATAATGTTTTTCCTGATATTGAAATGAAAAGAGAAAAACCTATCAGGCTGAGAGTAATATATAGAATATAAATCAACAGGACACCCATCATTACCAGCATATAGACACCAGAGGAAACAAAACAGAACCTCCTATAACTAAAAGATCTGTAAGAAAATAAAAATAGCCAGTGTACCTTTTCAAGTTTGTGCAATAGGTAAGTCTTGAACTGACGAACACCACGCCCACTTGATGTTGGATCCATTGTGTGGGCCTTCTCAAATGCATGGAAGCGACCTAATTTAACAAGCAAACATCAGTACCATGTACTCTTCTCTGAATAGTGGGTAAAACACCTTTGATATACTGAAGGAACGCTTCCATTCTATATATTGTTTCACTTTTCTTTTAGGTGTTGGCTTTGAATTTGTGTTCACCATCATAGTAACAATTCGGAAAGTAGAATCAGGCTTCAATGTGACACTTTGCAATAACTAATAAGGGATTTTTTACTAAAATTTATTTTTAATAGTTCCTCTTCTGAGTTCTATTTGGATTATGTTAAACAGATAAAAAATTTAGGTTCGTCAAAATTGCCCATAGACTTTCAAATCTTTCTATGAGTTGTGACAACTGCAGTCACCATTTTTCATAAACAAAATCTTTATAGCATATAAAATCCAGAACATGGTTTGAAGTAAACATATATGAAATCTTTTTACAGAGTAGTTATCATTTCAAGAAGCAAAAAGGAAAAGAAAGGATGTCAATTTAGCAGAAGATCTATCTGCACATTTTTACAGGAAATATCTCTAAATCAATGGTATCACAAATCAGAAATGCTGATAGTAATATAAACCATATAAAGACAACTTTAATTTTTTTCTTCATTAAATACTGCATGTCAAGAGATACGACAAGCAGAAGAATTACTAGAGGCTTTGGTGTTCACAAACATGCTTGGTTTATTTTAATTTGAGAAAATAACCATTTGCTTTTCAAGAATTCTCAGAAAGCTGTTGTAAAAACAAGCAATTTTTTCTTCAAAATAAGTTGAGCTAAACACACAATAATAAACTTTTTCTACAAAAAATTCTAAACAATAAAGCCAAATTGTAAAAGGGAGAAATATTAGCACGTGTTTGACAGGTCTGCGGTCATAAGGACTAAATTGGTGGTGAAATTCAATGCTAAAGATATAAGTATCCACTGTAAGGGTTTCAAACAATCAATTAATTGAAAGGAAAATGATATTTTAACAATTAAATTTTAACAACTTTCTCTTACAACCTGAGGTGATATCTTTTAAGTGGCTTCCCTTTTTACATTTTCTCATTTTTCTATATTTCAAAACCACTTCAAAGATATCACTTAAGATTGTAAAAGAAAATTGTCAAAATTTAATTGTCAAAATATCACTTTTCTTAATGAAAATGACTGTTTTAGCTTGATAATTATTGCTTAATTGAAATCCAATACTGTTGTGCGTCAAGTTCATGAACATTTGAAGTGCCAACAGTTTACTTTCTTTTGTCCACTAAATTATTTTCATTGAGTGATTATTTGGCCACTTTAATTGTTCATTTCCTTTTCCCAAAGAGGATTTATTTCCAGTCTTTCATAAAATCCCATCACTAGTTACTACTACATTCTTCTGGGGTCAGTCAGAAACAATGCATTCAGGCTAAACATCCTTTCATTTCAAAAACATGTGGACTCTCCACCACTCTGCATAACCTTTATGATATATAGAGTTGAGAGAAGAATATAAAAGTAGCAGGACAGGAATGTTTTAGATTTTGGAAAACATAATTAGTGGTAACCAGTGATCCTCTTAACTAATTTTTCATTTCTTTGTGATGGACTCTTACTTTCTTATATTCAGTGCACTGGTAACATCTCAGTTACCAACCACTTCTATACATGGAAGGGTGGTTAGTTCCCTTATACATTATCATATTATTTTAATTTAGGCTTGTATATCTAGATCTTTTTTAGCAGAACACTGTTTCAAAGTCCAATCCGAAGCTCATCCCAAAATTTGGTATTTCATTTGGATAGCAGTACTCAACAAGATAAGCACTAAAGCTCTGTTGGAAATCCAGTGGTGTGGTTTAACATGGACGCAATCTACCACTTACTTTCTTGTATATAGACAATTCCTTATGCTGATCATTTCATATGAGGTGAGTGTTGGATGTGGCCTCTCAGTGTGAACTGGTAAATTTTCTGTTCTCATTTTTTCTCACCCCTTATAAACAACACACATGTAAACCCTTTATTTATAATCACTCAAACTATAATATAGGGAAACCTAATAATGGAGAATATCTATAATTATAAGCCGTACATATCTCAAATCATATCTTTTACACTACTTTTAACATCCCCTCCAACAAACGGTGCAATAACATGGGATACAAATCTTATATTTTAAGTATTTTATTGTTAAATTTGGCAATTTGCATCTCTTGATTAGAATACCCAAGCCTTATTAAGTTTTGCACTCTTCTCTTCCATGATAAAAATTATTCTTTCATTCTAAGAAAGGAAGAAAAGAAAAAGACATATTGCCCAAAACATCCAAGGAAATCCACACAGCCTTATATACTTCTACTTCCATACACAAAACACCAACCATCCCTGTTTGCACAACACCTCACTTACAACATAACACCTCACTGTTCGCACACAACAAGCGAAAACTGAAAAAAAAAAAAAAAAAAACAAAAAAAAAAAAAAATCATCAAAACAACCCAATGAAGAAATACTCACAAAGATAAGCAACTCTGGGATTCTCCTCCTCAATCTCAAGGGCTGCTCTGAGAATAGGCACAAGTACAGCAAGTGAAGAAGGCACAATCTCACTGTCCACCACACCCTCCTCATTTCCCAAGTCCACATTTCTGGTAGGAGCCCTCACCATCCTCTTTGATGGCTGCCTTCCAATCTCAAAAGGACCCTTTGTGCCACTGGTGCTGGCCATGGTCCTGCCTCCAACACCACTACACCCAATGCAACAAGGTTCGAGATTTCTTCCTCAATTTTCTTCTTCTTTCTCTCCTTCACCACCCAGAAAGCACCACAGGTATTGGGGTTTGATTGAAGAGTGAGGGAAGGTAAAGTTGCCATCTTTTGTACTGGGGTACAAGAAGGAACCAAAAAGATTGATACTTTGATTGAGAGAGAGGTTTTGGGATTGCTCTGGTAGCAAGGGAAAAGGAGGGAAACAATAAATAAATAATTATCAAAATAAAGAAAAAGAAGGGAACAGAGGGTGATGCAGCTGCTACTCTTTTTTGCTAGTGCTTTTTCTTTTGGTGATAAATAAACAAAGGAACAAACCAGAGAGAAAAGCTCACACTTCACACATCAGATTGCAATTTCATTGTTTTTTTTTTTTTTTTGTTTTTTTTTGAGAAAAGCGAGTCTTTGAAACTGTGATTTGACGAATTGTTAATCCTTACATGCCAAGGAAGCTAAGCTAAGAACCTTGGGGTTTGGAGTTGCTATCAATCATTATGTTTTTTACGGAAAACATGTAACAAAAAGAAAAGTGGTTTGTGAGAGGAAAGTCTACAGTGTCACTGTGTGTGCTCGCGCTCTGTTCCTCACCAATCCTAGAATCATCACAGCATCTTTGTTTGTACTAAGTTTCCCCAATATTTATATGCTGTGATCGGATTGTTTTCTTTTTGTACTTTTAAAATGAAAAAAAAAATAGAAAAGTAGTAAGTTTAGTTAATATTTAATCTCCCAATTAATCATATAATTTGAAAAACAAAACAAATTAAAATAATATGATATTAGACTTTTAAATTTATTGTTTAGAGATTAAAATAATTCTGAAAATATACTTTAATTTTCCAAATTTAATGTTTAGAAACCAAAAGTACTTTCTCAGTTTGAAATGAAATTTCTAATTTAAAATAAAATAATGATAAGCTGATCTATACATCTTTAAATTTGATTTTGTTGAGCAAAAGTTGTGAAGTTATCAAGCAGAAATTGAGTTTTAATTTGTGTTCTAATTGGATGAATGTTCAGAACTCAACTCAATATATTTTTAATTCATTGAAAAATGTAAGATCCATATTTTACAGCGATTTCTGACAAGGATAAAGATTAAATATGTAAGAGTAAAAAGATAAGAAAATGAATAATAATAATAATAATAATAATAAAATGGCTATATAATCTTTTTAAAAATATAAATTAAATAATATATATAAATTAAATATATTTATAATTCTTTAAAAAATTTTAATTAAAATTGATTTTTCTTTGAAATTTTTGTTCAATTTAATTTTAAAATATGTAAATTTAATTCTTTTAAAATTTATTTTAGTTATATATATATATATATATATATATATATATATATATATATATATATATATATATATATATTGTGTGTGTGTGGATAATACAATCATGATAAGTCGCAATGTAACAATAGATATAAGAGTGACCTATTAAAACAATTTTCCATCATAAAAAAATTGTATATAAAAGAGGAGATTTTAATTAGCAAATTACAACAATTTAAGTTCGTTAAAATACCAGCAGACAACAACAGTAAAGATTACACATGAATTTATATATAAAATATATTTAACAAATAGAATATCAAATAATACCAAAGATTTATGTTTAATATGTTCCACCAGAGACTAATATTGATCTAATTGAAGATTTAGATTTACAATAATAAATCCAAATACAGTAAATATGGTAAGTTCAATGATATAAATCAAATATCTACACATGTATCAAATGTACAAAAAATTTTAAATTTTCCTCCAACTCGTTATTATCTAAGATGCCTATGTGACTTAAACCATTAGTAAAATAAGAAGATTTATGTTACAATATTGGTGTCAACACTTAATACACAAATAAAATAGTTCTTCACATATCATCTTAAATAAATATCACAAATTCATATAATTTTTATCACTTTTAATAATCATTTTTATACGGCATAAATCATTTAAATAAAATCATAAATCAATTAAATATACAAAATAACACTCCCAATACATGTATACATTGATAAGAAAATACGAGATAAGGAAAGAAAAAAAAAATCACTTTTGTTAAACTTGAACAAAAACATTTATAGTGTATCTGTTTTTTTCATGTAATTATTACACGACGTGGAAATTTTTTTGACAAATATTTTTTTTTTTATTTTGTTTTCATACTTTCATTTCACTTCTATCTGCACCAACAATAAATAACCCAATCCAAACACGTCTGAATGGATACTAATTTTAAGGCTTATATACACTAGTTAGATTTTCATTACTTAATTCATTTTAAAATTCTCTATCTTTAGGTTCTTTTTATATGAACTATGTGTAGGAGATTTTACGATGACTAAAAATGAAATGATTTTATAGTATATAAGTGAGTATAAATCTTATTTTATAAGTCGTTATGATATTGAATTAGGTTTAAAATTCATTTTTTAACATGATATTAAAGTTATGGATTAAAGTTTGTTCTAGTCAGATTTTTTATTTATTGGACCTATTATGTGACTTGTTATTGAGATAGTTGTTATTTGTTAGGTCGTGTCACCAGCTATCATATTACTCATCAATGTTTAGTTTCACTCACGCTTGAGATGTATATACTTTAAAGTCCATAAGTAGATACAAACCACATCTTATAAATCAATTTTGTAAGATTAAAGTAGATTTAAAATTCATTTCTTAACATACTCTCTAAACTAAATATAACTATTGTGCATTGTAACGCCCCATTTAATTTATATACGTAAAATTAAAGGAAACGTCACATAATTATAATATAACAGCGCCGTTCTGGAGTTTAAACGTAAGACCTTACAAAAAAAATAAGGCACACCACGATGCCACAAGAGAATAAGGGAGTATTACAAAGTCTACGGAAACACCAGCATATAAAGATTGACGAGTACATAGGCCATAGCCCTCAAAATATCCCAAAAACACTAAGCTGTAGAGTCGCCTCCTCCCTGATGACCATGATGATTCCTCGCGTCTGCTCCCATCAATAGATTGA
>Ga0214543_1009671_pt1 | contig 14823 bp, 14 predicted proteins | sample CNSS2metaG_FD_160094 | JGI IMG/M metagenome (GOLD analysis project Ga0214543, IMG submission 160094) | Root nodule microbial communities from cowpea collected in UCLA plant growth center, Los Angeles, California, USA - CNSS2 | ecosystem: Host-associated > Plants > Roots > Nodule | place: USA...
TTTCATGCTAAAAAATGGTCTTCTCAACTCTTTTTCAAAAAATACAACTTATATATTCTAACTATTACGAAATTCAATAGATTGATTTTCGAATCAATCGGTTAATTTCACTTAACTCAAGTGAAATCAGTTGATTTCAAAATAAATCAACTAATTGAATAAGCACCAATTATGACCACTACAACTAACCTTTTAATCTGTTAAAATCCATTCAACAGATTAAAATACACCATTTAACCTGTTGAAAAATATTTCAACAGATTAAAAGATACAACTAAGACCCTATAAATTGAATTAATGCAAAATGGTTTACATCATGAATTACAATGTTCAAGCTTGTTTTCAACATGATGAAACCAGATTGAGATCATGCGTACAAGGCTTGATCAACACTTGAAACATCAAATCTCTATATCTTCATCAATGTGAGCATGGTTCCAACATGTTCCAAGGCAATGGCTTCAAGTACCTTCATCAAATCCATCAAATCTTCAAGCACCAAATCATCCAAACCATTTATGCTAACAAAATATACATGGTGCAACTTTTCCATTTTTACAAGGGTGAGGTTGCCATGCTTTTGGCATGGCATGCACTTTTTGACGAAATCATGGTAGTCAGACTCCACGGTTGGCAAAAAATGTCATGCCCTCAGAATTCTTGTTACCATAGTGCATGATCCAAAATGATAACCGCAAATACCTTCGTGTACCTCGTGTATGACATACCCCACTTGTTCCTTAATGATGCATTTTAAGAGAGGCTGGCTATATCCTCGTTTATTGAGCTCATCCCCGACTAGCATATATCATGTCGCCTTTCTTATCCATCCCTTGTCCATTGGGTCCGGTGTGTTGCTCTATGTTGGAGTAGGTCAAGTAGTGTATATATGGTGTTATCCAAGTCTCACCCTTTTGCTCTATGTTCATGCAATTGTTGCTTGTGGATGGTGCCACTAACATTTGTTGGAGTAGGGATTTGCATTTCCCTTTGTTTTTCATATTGGCTAGCTTGGATAGGGTGTTTGCCTTGACGTTTTCTCCCTTGGACTACATTTGTTGGACTAACAATTGTTGCATTTGTGGCTTCCTTCTGAAGTATCTTTTAGACAAGATAATCAATTGTTATAATGACTTTGTGGTTCTGCAAATAGGGTCTTAACCTTCCTTTTGTTGTGACTAGCGATAAAGCTACATTCTCCACCATATGATATCAGGTTTCTGGATCTTGGAGCGTTCTATTGATGAAGTATACTAGCTCCTGACTTCCGCTTACTTCTTGCACCAAAGTCACACTTACCGAGTATTCATTGGCCGTTATGTATACTATGTTGGCACAAGTAAGCTTGAAGCAAAGATTTGATAAAGCCAAGTGAATGAAGATCTCATGTGATTGATGAAGATTGTTGAAGATTCACTTAAAGATCATGTTTCAAGTGTATTAAATATGGAAATAATATGTTAAATGTAATGATTATATCTTATATCCTGTTGGTAGGCTATATGAAATAGGTTAGATGTCTTGTTAGTCTTAGGGTGTATCTTTTAATTTGTTAAAATGGGTTTTAACATGTTAAAAGGCTTGTAGTATATAGTTTTTGGTATGGATGCATTTAATAAGTTGAATTATTTTTCAATCGACTGATTTCACTTAAGTCCAGTGAAATCAGCTAACTGTAAAGAAAATTCAACTGACTGATTTCATTTAAACCAGACTATAGATGCTTTGTTTTCGAGAGCAGATGTGTGATTATGAGTTTTAGATCGCGAAAACTTGTCATTCATCACTGGAAAACACAGTATCTCTATAATACACAACTGTATCTTGTTGATTGAAGATCTTGGTTGATCTTGGAGGCATTTTGACTTGTGAGTAGGTTGAAGAACACATGTATGATTGTGTAAGTCAAAAATCTTGTGAGTTTCTTTGTTCAAAAGTGTAATCTTGGTGTGTGATTTGTAAAACTCTTGAATATAGTGGAAAAAAGGCTCAGGTTGTCCTGGTAAACTGGATGTAGCTTTGTGATTGAGTGAACCAGTATAAAAACAATTTTGCAATTCTCTTTCCCTCATCTCACTTACTTTGAATCACTTTAAAAACTCAAGAAAATCAAGTAATCTACTCTTTGTTGTGCTTTAATGTGTTCTTGTATAATATGAAGTTGTATTACTGTTAGAAATATTTATTGGAACAAGTCTTGCATGTAAAAGTTTGTTGTTTGAGTTAAATCTACGAATTCTGCATTCTGCATAAATTCCTAGAATTTTAGCCGACTGATTTGAAATTTTAATCAACTGTTTCATAGTTCAAGAACAAATTATTCCGTTGTTTTATTTTTGGATCGGTTGAAAGTGTACTGGTTTGCAACTTTTTCACTCTAATTCTCTAGTCTATTTGATTCAATTGAAAGGGGTTTTATGCTTTCGAAAAAGTTTTAAATATCCAATTCAACCCCCCTTTCTTGGCTTAAATCACTATTTCAAATCTACATACTATAATGGGTTCACTGGTGTCAAGCTTTTGAATGATGGAGGGGAACTAAGTCTCTATTTTACTTCCTCAAACATTTCTTGATATTCTTCATCGCATGCGAATTTTTCTGACTTCTTTAGCAACTGGATCATGGGTCTAGTATTGTCTACTAATTTGGGAAAGAATCTTGATATTGTTGTCAACCGCCCTATTAATCGTTGTATCTCTTTGATGTTGGCGGGACTTCCCATCTCTATAATGGATTTACATTTTTCAAGGTTGGTTTCTATTCCTCTTTGTGTAAGCATCAAGTCGAGAAACTTTCCCTCGTTTACCCCAAACATGCATTTTGCTAGGTTCAGTCGTAGGTTGAACTTTCTCAGGGCCACAAATATGTCTGCCAAGTCTTCTGAATGTTGCTCTGGAGGTTGTGACTTGACTACCAGTATACTTGCACACTTTTTGCCTATTAGGTGGCTAAAGACCCTATCCATCAATCTTTACTAAGTTGCCCCTGCGTTCTTAAGGCCAAAGGGCATGACCTTATAATAATATTTTGCTTCTTCGGTGATGAACATGGTTTTTATCATGTCGACTGGGCCATAGGTATTTGGTTATAGTTTGAGTAGGTGTTTAAGAAACTCAGTATGGTGTTTCCCATCGCACTGTATACAAGGCAGTCAATACTTGGTAGAGGGTGTGCGTCTTTGGCGCAGACTTTTTTTAAATCTACATAGTCGACACACATACGCCACTTATCGTTGGGCTTCTTTACCAAGACTACATTCATGAGCCATGTTGTGTATTGTGCTTCTCCTATGAACCCAACTTTTGGCAACTTTTCTACCCATGCTCGTTGATAGAGGTCGTACCCCACCAAATTAAAACATATTAAATATAGTATATGAAAGTGAACCAAGTCGTCTCCCAACGACCAATATTTTCATTTAAAGCGAAATTTCCAGATGAACACAACAATAAAACACAAGGGGGGGAGGTTTGGCAGATTCACACAAGTTTGCTAAATTCTAATCAAAACACACAATTCAAAACGTACTAGTCCCTTGATTCCACTGAAAATCAACCAATCACAGGTTACTAAATCAAGTCTCTTATCGAATTTACTCTCATGAAATCCGAATTAATCAACTATGTGAAAATTAACACAGCTTCATTATGCCATTAAGCATAGCACACATCCTTCTTTCAATTTCACACACACACACACAGATTAAGCAACTGTGGCCAAAACCCGAACTCACTAAGCAAGACAACGATTCTGAAATTGTGCAAAATATGAACCCACGATTAAGCATCACAAATTCCATTTCATTCAAAGCTACGAAATTGAATAGGATGAAGAGAAATTAGGAATTGGAGTGCACTGCAAAACATCAACCTCATGGTTTCAAATCAGTTTCTTCAAGGAACCAATACGAAAAACTTAGCTAGACATGGAAAATGAACAATCAAACACTTCAAAACTGCAATAACAAAATAGAACCAAGAACCCTAACTTATGAAATCTGAAAAACGCAATTTAAGAGCAAAAATAGAGATTTCAAAGCTTAAATGGAATGCAAAACGGTATTGTCATATATAAATGCGAAAACCCCATGAATGGGTATTGTTCCAAGTCAATAAAACCCACAAAACGAACTGCCCAAGCAAGAAAACGAATTCAAAACGTAAAACCCTCAATGGGTGCTGTCAAATATGCATAAAAACGGTAAAAATGAGCCAAAAACGTGAAAAACCGCAAGGGGGGCGTCCATGGAAGCTTGGAGAACGAAAATGGAGGTTTTGAAGAGAGGTTTAAGATGATGGAGCGGCTGGCCTCCTTTCATGCAGACCTAATTCATGGTCATATCACCCCTGCCACTCATATTTACAAAACTGCCACCCTGCCACTCAGATTTACAAAAATGCCACTCTAGGCCTCAAATGTTGACCCATTGACTTTGCTGACGTGGAAATGACATGGAAATGATGTGGCAATGATGTGGAAAGTCTCTTCAACTAAATATTAATGTCCAAGCTCCAAAATTGCTTCACCCAAATACCTAAAAATAATTAAAAACAAAAATTAGGCCAAATAATGTGAAATTAGTCCAAATTCGGATCAGTGGCCCAATAAAGCCCAACAGATGAAAAACACTCTAATGATGAACAATTAAGCACTAATCAACTGTCTAATGGGTGCACAAAGGCTAGTGGAATAGAAGAAAATAATGACTCATCACTCGTGCTGCTAACCTTCCTTCTTCTTCTATCTTTCTTTTTTTTGTGACATATCTTGCTACTTTGAACATGGATAGTCGGTGAACTACTACCCCGGGGTCTACAGCTGGTAAGTCAGCATCGGTCCAAGAAAACAAGTATGTGTTATTCTTTAGTGTTGTCTCAATCATGACTCCTTCTTTTGGCTTTAACTCTAACCTGACTTTTAAGCTACGGTCAGGTTCAAGCAAATATCTTCTTGTACTCCCCACTAGTTCTATTCTAGAGGAAATGTTGCAGAAGGTTAGCCATGTGTGCTCTCAAATTAATAGAAGGGTGGAGTGATCTCAGCACTAGCATCTATTAGCAATTCAAGAGTAACCAGTACAGGAGTGGAATGGCCCCATTTATAGGCAATATGGCTGGCCAAATAAAATGTAGATGCAACAAAGATGTAATGAAAATGTAGCTTGGAGGAGAAGCTTGATTGTAGGCCATGTGATGTAGAAGATGAGCCTTGATGACTCCAAGTGGCATGTCACACTCTCTTTGCCAATGTCACACGCTCCATGCCACCATCACACTCTCCTTGCTTTGCTCATGCTTAGCGTGCTTGCCTCTAAGTGTAGAGAAATGCCAAGGATTCTCGGCCAAAAGAGCAAATTGGGCTCGGCTCAATTGATCCAAAGTGTTCTAGCTTATTTTATTGAAAGCAAAGCCTAAGCAATGGCCCAATTTAAATCTAGACAACTTCCTTCATGTATCAACTCATATTTTAGAAATTTCTTTAGCTCATGTGAATAAAGTGAAAAGCTCATGATTGACTTGATAATCTTGTGAGAGGCCCATGTGAATCTTTTTTATTATGCTTCTAGTGATTGTGGATGTGGACTTGGGCTTGTTGATGCACTTGAGCTTGGTCTTGTTGGGGTCACATCATCCCCTCCCCCTTGAAAAGGATTTGCCTTCAAATCTTGGTGGTCATCCTCTTCATCAAAAGTACCTACAAAAGGAACCCAATAAGTAGTATTGAAAGTAGAACGCACAACATATTCCACAAGAAGATCCAATTGATAAGGATTATTATTGATCTTCTTGATGATTTGGAATGGACCATCACCTCGGGGACTAAGTTTGGATTTTCTTAGGTTAGGAAATCTTTCCTTCCTTAAGTGCAACCAAACTAGGTCTCCTTCATTAAAAGACCGAACTCTCTTGCCCTTGTTTTTAAAATGAGCAATCTTTCAACTTGGGCTTGAATTTGGTTTCTAACCTTCTCATGAAAATCTTTTATGAACTTGGACTAGAAACCCCCTCTTTATGAACAAAATCAAAAGAAGTTGGAAGAGGTAATAAGTCCAATGGTGTGAGAGGGCTAAAACCATAAACTACGTTAAAGGGTGAGAGTTTGGTGGTGCTATGGACCACTCTATTGTAAGCAAATTCAATACGGAAAAGATACTCATCCCAGGATTTATGATTCCCCTTATGTAAAATCCTAAGCAATGTGCAAAGGATTTATTGACTACCTCTATTTGCCCATCAGTTTATGGATGACAAGAGGTAGAAAAAGAAAGTTTTGTTCCTAGCCTAGACCACAAGGTCCTCCAAAAATGGCTTAGGAATTTAGCATCCCTATTAGACACAATATTTTGGGTAAGCCATGGAGATGAACCACTTCTCTAAAGAACAACCTTGCTTTGTTGCTAGCATCATCTACTTTGTGGCGGGGTATAAAATTTTCCATTTTTGAAAAATGGTCCACTATCACAAATATAGAGTCAACACCACTAGAAGTCCTTGGAAGCCCTAGTACAAAGTCCATGCTTATATCCTCCCAAAGGGTGGAAGCAACAAGCAAATGAGTATACATCCCTGCAGGCATTGCATTAGACTTAGCATGCAAACAATTCAAACAACTAGCGCAATGGTTTTGTATTTCCCTTTTCATATGGGGCTAAAAGAATTTCTCTTTAACCATGGCCAAAGTTTTGGTGGCCCCAAAGTGACCCATAAGTCCCCCCTCATGCATTTCTTTGATCAATAGTTTTCTATGAGAACCTAGAGGAATACATAGGCGATCTTCTTTGAAAAGGTACCCATTTGAGAGATAAAAGCCATCTTGGGAGTTAGTGAGACAATCATGATAAATGGTAGCAAAGAAGGGATCATGAATATACAATTCACATATGTTGTCAAATCCAAGAATTTGGGATCCTATATTGGCTAAATGAGTATATCTCCTTGATAGTGCATCAACCACCACATTAGCTTTCCCTTTCTTGTACTTGATAACATAAGGGAATTGTTCCAAGTACTCAACCCATTTTGCATGCCTTTTATTCAATTTTTGTTGGCTCTTCAAATACTTGAGAGTTTCATGATCACTATGGATGATAAACTCTTTTGTCACAGGATAATGTTTCCAAGTATGAAAAGTTCGCACAAGGGCATATAGCTCTTTGTCATAGGTAAGGTAGTTACGAGAAGGACCATTTAGTTTTTCACTAAAATAGGCAATTGGATAGCCGTCTTGAAGCAAAAATCGCACTTATCTAACCTCAGAAACATCACATTCTAGCTCAAAAGTTTTCTCAAAGTTTGGAAGAGCAAGAATGAGAGCTTGGGTGAGCCTAGCCTTGATATCATCAAAAGCCTTTTGTTGTCTTTCACCCCACTCAAAAGATATGTCTTTCTTAACAAGCTCATTGAAGGATGAAGCAATGGTGGAGAAGTTGGGAACAAATCTTCTATAAAAACTAGCTAATCCATGAAAACTTCTAATGTCCCCAACATTCTTTAGCACATGCCATTCTTGGATGGCCTTGATTTTTGCGGCTCAACATGTACCCCACTCTTATTGAGCACAAATCCCAAAAAGCTTACACTCTTTGCATAGAAAGTGCATTTGTCAATGTTAGCATAGAGTTGGTGATCTCGAAGAAGAGATAACACAACTCTAAGATTACCCACATGAAGACTATAACTTCTATTGTACACCAAAATGTCATCAAAATACACTACCACAAACTTTCCTATGCAATCACACAAGACATGATTCATTAAGTGCATGAATGTACTAGGAGCATTGGTTAGGCCAATGGGCATGGCTAATCATTCATATAGACCAAATTTTGTTTTGAAAGCAGTTTTTCACTCATCAACTTTTTGAATACGAATTTGGTTATAACCACTTTTAAGGTCTATTTTTGAAAATATTTGAGCTCCATGTAGTTCATCCAACATATCATCTAGTCTTGGGATTTGTTGATAGCCCAACAATCATAGTACATGCGCCACTTTCCTTCTTTCTTCGGCACCAACAACACAGGCACTGCACAAGGACTTAAACTTTTTTGAACCCATCCCTTGTCTAGCAACTCATTCACTTGAGTTTCTATCTCCTTACTCTCAATTGTGTTTGTCCTATAAGCGAGTCTATTAGGAAGACTTACCCCTAGGACAAAATCAATTTAGTGCTCAATCCCTCTAAAAGGTGGGAGACCATGAGGGCCATCCTTTAGAAAAACATCTTTAAATTCATGAAGGAGAACACGAATGGAAGGAGGTAGATCCTTAAGAGAAGGATGTTCAAGACAAGTAAGGATTACTTAACAAAGTAAGAGGAAGGGAGATTGCTCATCATGAAGAGTGTGCAAAAGAGTTTTATGATTTAAAAGAACTTCATGAGCAACATCCTTAGAAAAAGAAACTTCCTCTACCTTTATCTTTTCCTTAGAATCTTTAGAAGCTTTAGAGTTCTTGGATCTCTCTTCCTCTCTCATAGCTCGTATTTGAACTTGACCACTAGCAACTTGGCTAGGAGTGAGGGGATGCAACACAAAAGTTTTTGAATGATGTTAGAGGGTGAGCTCATTGGTATAGCCATGGTTTAAGGTTTTATGATCAAATTACCAAGGCCTCCCCAAGAGAATATGGCAAGCTTCCATTGGGATCACATAACATAAAACTTTATCGTTAAATTTCCCAATGGAAAACTTGACTTTCAATTGATGCTCAACTTTGAGATCCCCATCTTCATTAAGCCAATGAAGTTTGTAAGGTTTGGGATGGGGCAACAAAGTCAAGTTCAACTTCTTAACCAATATTGTGCTACACCAATTGCAATAAAACCCACTATCAATGATCAAAGAGCAAGTGTTTTTCAAAACCTCACATCTTGTGTGGAAAATATTTTCTCTTTGGTCATTGAGAGGAAGGCTAGGTTGGTTCTTAAGAAGCCTCCTAATCATCAAAAGTTTCCCCTCATTATGTAGAGCTCCATCTTTTATCTATACTCTTTTATAGACATAGATCTTTGTTGGAGCCTTTAGAGCTTGTCCAAGAGCTCTATTTTGTAGTAGGAGGGAACATGGCGGGCATGAAGGGCTTCCTTAAGATCATTCCAATACTCAATATCATTCAGCCCTTTTCTCCTTCTTTAGAGGACTAAGGAAGTCCACCAACTATGAGCATGCCCTTGAAAGCTAAGAGTAGCAAGAGACACATGCCTTTCTTCCTCCACAACATGAATCTCAAACAATAGTTCCACTTTTGCAACCCAATCAAGAAAACCTCAAAATTATCCCTTCCATGGAAATGAGGCAAATCAATTTTTGACTTCTTTAGGGTGAGGAGGGATGCACCTTTGCCATCTTACACGAGGCGATTGTCTAAGGTTGATGTCGCTCATCTTCCTCCTCTTCAAAATCATACTCATGCCTTGAAAGGGCACGAGAAGGCCTAGGAGAGGCACGAGTATTATGGGTAGGAGGGGTAAGTTGATTGGCAATTAATGGAATATTGGCTTGCATGGAAGCCATTTGAGCTTTAAGGTCCCTAAACTCTTGAGAGAGGTTATTTAGGACTCTAGGATCAACCTCAACCTCCTCATCACCACTTGTGTGGAGGTTATTTTTATCAACATGTTGTTGATGTTGGGTACTAACACGAGTAGTCCTTCTAGTGCTCATGGTGATTGAAAGAACTTAGAAGTTTAACAAATTGTGAAGGAAGAAAACAAGCACAAGTAGACCTCCAAGTTAGGCGAGGTGAGTCTAAAAGACTTCTTATGTACCAAGGTCAATCCTTGCAAATATGTACTTGCAAAAGGTTTCAAAGAACACATAATTGTCTAAGGCTAAGTAAATAGAATCACTTGAGACACTAAGCACAAACAAACACAAACAAGCTCAAAGAAAGGAAAAAGATTAACATTAAAAACGGACCCCTAAATTGGAAAAATTTTAGAGACTTTGGTCTCACAGTTTGAAGCCACTACACGTCTAACTATGGGCCTAAAAGCAAGGTGAGAAAGCACTTTGAACTTTCAACACATTCACTTACTAAAATGTTGCAGTATAGTATGACAAAGGTTCTACTAAGGAGGTGGGATTGAACACCTTTGGCTCCCTAAGACACCTCAATAGTCCACAAGTTACAATTGAGAACGTAAAGAAATTTTGGGTCACCAATTTGGTACTCAAAATGAAGCAACCTCAAGCCACTTAATATCTCAAATTTTGATGCTCAAAAGATGCAAGTTCACAATCAAAGAGGCTTCAAAATGGTACCAAATAAGATGTGCCAAAAAGAAGTACAAATAAGAAAGAAATAAAACCAAAATAAGAAGCAATGCAACTCCAAAATGTGCTGCCAAGGTGCTGCCAATTTGCACAAAATCAAGAGCCAAGACTTAGCTTGTAGCCTCCTTTTGATTAGAATAAAGACCACCACCAAGTAAGGCACTTCTAAGCACCTTAGGCCACCAAATGGAAGTGCAAAATACCAACAATAGTGATGAGTGCATATTTTTGCCCTCATTCAATGTTTAATTTTGGGTATTTAATTGAATTTGTGTGCTTAAAGAGTGACTTAATTGACAGTTTTGATAATTAGGCTATTTGAGCTTATGTGACAAAAATGTCTTAAAAAGTGATGTTTAGCTGCATAAATTATTTCTTGGATATTTTAACGTTTGTTGATGCAGCTGAAGTTAAGATTAAGCTCATTGCACCTCCATCCTTCATCACTTCAACGTTCCACCATTCAACCTCCGCACTTCATTGTAGCAGCGCAACGAGAACATGATTTCATGTTGGAACAACACCTGCAACGCCACCAGCGTGACCAAACCAGAAACGCAGGAGCAGAACCTGATGCAGAACGGAGAAGCATCTCGCTCAAGTAGCCACATCGTTGGAGAAGAAGAAGGCATCACCATGAACGCACCTGTAGTAGCTCCATCGCAACCCTCGCTGCGAGTTCATAAGTGTCATCACTATGAACGTTCACGTTCGCGCACCTCGAGTCCCTGCAGAAAATGCGAGCCATTGATGACACAATAATTATGGCAGCAGCATCGTGAAATAGCAATCCACCAAAGAACGCATATCTGCATTGCATAGAAGCAGCCACACAGAACCATCACTTGTAGTAGAATTAAAGGTGGAGGAAGGAGGAAGGAGGAAGAAACCCTAATTTGGGAGAGAGAAGGAGCTGCCATGTGTCATCCTGTCAATGGACAGTCAAATGATCAACTAGTCAAACTTTGGTCAAATATTCAAATCTGGTCAAAGACTGGTCAAAGGAGAGGGACTTAAGTGCAAATATTTATCTTTTTGGATTTCCCACCAAATTTTGACTATAGGATTGAAAATGGCTTATTGAGAAAATTAATGCAAATATTATTTGGTGATAATTTATTAGATATCTTTAAATAATTAATTTATTTAATTATATCATAAATTATTAACCAACTATATTTGTTAAATATTTTTAAAACTAACTATCTCTCCAAATATTTTTAAAATCACTACAAAGATAAATAATATTTATCTTTATTTCAAAAGATATTTGAGAGGTTGTAGCAACCGAAAAACCCAGTCCAAGTCCTATATAAAGAGACCAAGGGAGTAAAAGAGAAAAAAAAAAGCTCGGGACTTCAGAGTTTAGGAACCCTTAGGGGGGCCTAATTTTGTTTCCTTTCTCTCTCCATTGTTCTATTATTTTTTATTTTATGTTGCATTCCATGAAAGGCTAAACTTCTTGGGTTGATTCTATTGTAATTTCTTAATTGGATTTTGAGGTTAGATCAATTAATTTGTTTGTCCTTTTTATTCTTGTTGAGATTTATTTTCATCTATGTCTTTTGGTTCTTAATTTAGTAAAAGTAATGATTTTTACATTCTAGAAAGTTAGCACGGTGTTACATCTACATAACATAACAATCGTATGAGAAGTTACTTTGATTAATTTTAAAAACTTTAATATTATTGCATGAGTTTTTTGCTAATAATTGAGAAGTTACTTTGATTAAAGATGAAAACTTAGATTAGAATTAACCAAGAAGTTACTTTGGTTAATTAGTTTTTTACTAGATATAAGAGGTAAAAGAATGGATATGATTAGGATTAGTAATATTTAATTGAGAAGTTACTTTGGTTAAATTTACTAAGATTAATCTACAAAGTTCTTGGTTTTGATTCAGAAGTTACTTTGGTTGAAAGTAAGGACGTCGACAAATTAATTGAGACTTTACAATGATTAATTTGTAAATCTACAACAATAATTAATTGAGCAATAATCTTTAGACAACCGATGATGAATCTATTTTGAAAAAGCAGTGGAATCGACCTATTTTTCTTTACTATTGTTTCTATCTTATTTTATCTTTTTATCTTTATCTCTCATATTTTTATTATTTTCTTTGACTAACTCTTTATAGCTTTATAAGAACTAATTTGTTAACAATCAATTCCGTGTTCGTTGGGAGACGACTTTGGGTTACTTTACCCTTTCTATTTTGTTGACTACTAACTTAGCAATATTGAAGTTGCTATAGCTTAGTAGTATTAATTTGATCGCGTCAACGACAACGTTATCAAATAGTCTCAGTTTTAAGGCCAAAACAACCACCAAACCTGCACCAAACAAACAAAACAGCGAGAAAACTATACCAAGCAATGTAGTTAGCACACATACTCTCAAAGGTGAGGAAAAAGGTAAGCACACAAGCTAAAATTCTACTTCAATATCCAGCTCCTAAGATGCTACCAAGTCAAAGAAACCATTCTAAACTTCATAGCCTCATCAACACAACCAATAACTAAGAGTTAAGTATATGAACCCAAACAAAGGAGAAAGCAAGAAAAGCTAATTAGAAATGCTAAACCAAGGAGAATTGAAATGAAACATGACTAGAAAGAGAGTCAAGAATTGACAAGCAAGAAATTAAAGGCTGGAAAATAAAAGCAAGCACCATAAAAGGAACCAAGAAATGCACTAGAATAGATGAAAACAACAAAAATAGCAAGACAAAAGTGCTCAAAATATGGCTGAAGTACTCATTGCAAAGCAGTAGCAAATCAAGTAATCAATTGATTTCAAAGAAAATCAATAATAAAGCAATATAGAGCACATACTCAAGCCAAAATTCAGGTGAAAACGAGCACTAAAAACACAAAAACACGCACAAAAACAGCAATGGAACAATGAATTTCAAAAACTGTAGTACTAGAAAACGGAAACATGAGCCTTAACTTGCATGATTTTTCATTTTTTAGTACTCAACATTTTTTAATGATTCCTTTTTTGTATTTTTTTGTGTGGATGTTAACTAAATGAGGCAAAAATCAGATTGAATTTTGGTGCACTCAGTTAGTCAGAATAAATCAAAAACAAAGATTGTGCGTGTAGCGATTTACTGGAAAATAGAGGAAAAGTGGAACAGAGTTGCTCTCTGAAATTTGATAAGATGTTCTATGGAAAGCATTGCTAAAGAACTTGATTATGAACTAAAATCAAGCATGAACATAGGAGAAAATCTTAGACACTCAAAAGTATAAATCCAATCAGTGAAATGAATGAAAAATCAGTGAGAATTCAGGCCTTAAACATCCACACACTTACATGAATGATCATAGTGTTTTTGTTGTGAGATGTGGCTCGAAAGCTCAACAAAATCAAGCAACAAGGAAATTAAACAGTGGAAATGATAAATTAAAGCACAAACAAAGCATAGAACATGACTTAAACATAACTGAAATGATAAAATGCAAAGAACTGAATTCAACAAATAAAAATGCAAAAAACTCAAGGAAGCAAAGAACAGGTGCTGGAAAACGAAAATGGAACCTAAAACAAATTTACACCAATGAAGAAAGGAGTACTACATGATGAATCAATTGGGATTCATGTAGCCTCAATGTCAAACGGTGGAGAGCATCAAGAACATGAAGAAACAACAAAAAACTTGAAGAAAACATGGTGAAGAAGAACAACACAGAAATGGAAAACAAAACACAAGTATGGACCAAGAACCTTACCTAAACCAAGAGGATGGATGCACCAAAGGCTTAGATGTCTCTAGATACCAATTGATGGACCTCTTTGGAGTAGAAGTGGAAGGAGATCCATAGCAATGCAATGGAAATGGAAATGGAAGATTGGTGAAGATGAAGAGTAGAAATGGAACTATGAAATTGAAGGTGGCTAGAGGAAATGTTGGAGAAGGTTAGCCATGTGTGCTCTCAAATTAATAAAAGGGTGGAGTGATCTCAACACTAGCATCTATTAGCAATTCAAGAGTAACCATTACAAGAGTGGAATGGCCCATTTATAGGCAACAAGGCCGGCCAAATGAAATGTAGATGTAACAAAGATGTAATGAAAATGTAGCTTGGAGGAGAAGCTTGATTGTAGGCCATGTGATATAGAAGATGAGCCTTGATGACACTAAGTGGCATGTCACACTTTCCTTGCCAATGTCACACGCTCCATGCCACCATCACACTCTCCTTGCTTTGCTCATGCTTAGCTTGTTTGCCTCCAAGTGTAGAGAAATGCCAAGGATTCTCGGCCAAAATAGAAAATTGGGCTTAGCCCAATTGATCCAAAGTGTTCTAGCTTATTTTATTGAAAGCAAAGCCTAAACAATGGCCCAATTTAAATCTGGACAACTTTCTACATGCATCAACTCATATTTTAGACATTTCTTTAGCTCGTGTGAATAAAGTGAAAAGCCCATGAGTGACTTGATCATCTTGTGAGAGGCCCATGTGAATCTTCTTCATCATTCTTCTAGTGATTGGGCCTTGATGTGGGCTTAGGCTTGTTGAAGCACTTGAGCTT
>Ga0214543_1009678_pt1 | contig 14813 bp, 9 predicted proteins | sample CNSS2metaG_FD_160094 | JGI IMG/M metagenome (GOLD analysis project Ga0214543, IMG submission 160094) | Root nodule microbial communities from cowpea collected in UCLA plant growth center, Los Angeles, California, USA - CNSS2 | ecosystem: Host-associated > Plants > Roots > Nodule | place: USA...
ACCTCCAAAACATATATACCCACGAAGTCTCGCTCAAGCTACCTCAGTCTCGCTTGAGCGAGACAGCATTCTTCATCCCAAAGAAAGCCTCTCGCTTGGGCGAGATGTGCTGAAGCCAACATCTCGCTTAAGCGAGCAGAGTACTTCAAGCTGAAGAAAGGATCTCGCTTAGGCGAGAATGGCGGTCTCTGAACTCGCTTGGGCGAGAATGGCGGCAAAGGAAGTTCTCCACTGCACGAGCTCTCGCTTAAGCGAGAGTCTACTCGCTTAAGCGAGAATGGCGGTTGTGGCCTTGGCTTAAGCGAGAGTGCTTTGGTTTTGAGCGAAGGTAACAGCATTCTTTCCTTCTTTTCTCTATTTCTTACTTTCTCCTTTACTCTTCTTGAGTTCTCTTTAATCTTTCCTGAAAAACACACAAAATAGGATCAAATGATTTCTTTAAATCAAAACTTGGAAGCATGTGATTGAAACTTAGATTTAGGAAGAATCAATATGAAATGAGCATCCATTAAAAGCATAAGTGCCAGATTTTGTCATGAATCTTTACTGAATTTTGGCACTTATCAGGGGTAATATCTCTGAAGGGTAATTTTAAATAGAGTAACGATTAAGAAAAATTACTTTTCTTCTACTTTTGTGTTGTTGTTTGTATTATGCAAGAGTTTTAAAGTGAAAATTTGAAAATGTAATGTAGAAAGCTCGGAAAAAGAATTACAATTATATATGTTCAAGAACACAATATATTTAACAATGACACAATGTGGCATCTTGAAAGAGAAACTTCATTATGACAGGACATGTATAAGGAAAAGGAGTTGTTCATGTTTTTGTCGTTTTGACCAATCTCATGTAGTTTTATGGAGAGATTATTGAACTTGAGTTCCCTTCTTTTTTCTTTTTTTTTTTCCTTTTGTACATCGATCGAGACAATCTAGTTGTCTTATTTAAATTTAAATTTTTATTACATATAAAAGAATTATTTTTCTTAAAAGTAACATTTATATATCAACTTGTCTGTGTTTAATGGACTTAGGACAACAGTTTGAGAGAAGCATTTATCTCAACTGTTTTATCGTGAAACAAAATAACTCATAGCAATAATTTTATTAATTCCGCGTGTAAAATCATTTTTTAAAACTGTTTTATATCCGTTTTTAGAAGTCCTATTTACTATAGTGAAGGAATTTAATATGTTTTAACTCTTTGTAACATAAAAATTGCTGAAATATTAAAAAGAAAAAAACATGTGGGGTTCATAGGTAAAAATGTTCACTCAAGTTCATATGCAACACACATTTTTTTCCTCTCTTTCCTATTCATCTTATTATTTCTCTTAAATTAAGTAATCTAATTTTTACTTTATTTAATTTTCTTTCCCAGCCAGCATGATACAGGTGTTAATGTTTTCTTAGTTTCCTTAGCAGATACAAAGAAGAACTGTACGTGTACATGCATTTATAAGAATACAAGCAATAAGACAACACATTGTAGAACACAATGTCGCATTTATTTCTACAAAAACACACTAAACAAAGAGTCAAAAGAAAACAAATGATTTTAAACCAATTAAGGTTGTGCATGCAATTTTCCCTGTTGCCGCCGAAGTTTGTGTAATAAATAATTGATGACAACTGTGTGTACAATGGTTTCAGTTCTTTCTGTTCTATGATAGGACACCATGGCTTAGTTTTTTGTTTATATTATATATGAACCACACAACAACTTGCTAATGTCCACTCTATGTCTTTTGCTTACATATTAATTTATTCAGAGACCCTTTGGATTTTTCTGATAGTTTCAGAACCAAGATTCACACATATACTTCAATTAATCAAAATTATTTTCAGTACATGATGCAAGTATATATGTTTACAGAAATAAGTTATTGTCAAGGTTTTTGTTTATTTGTCTCAATTTAAAAAAAAAAAAGCATTCATTTTTAGATTTCTCTTTAAAATTTTATATGAGAATCAAGAAAAAAATAGTATATGTTGGAAGTGAGAGAGTGTAGTATGTAGTTGTAGTAAATAAATTGACATGACGTTGCAATGAACTTGTGTGGAGGGGAAAATAATGTATGGTTGAAACTTTATTAAAAGGTTTAATTATTGGTTGATTAATAGAATTGTGATGGACCTAAGTGTCGTGTAAATTGGAGTCATTATCATAACCACCAAATTATGGATGAAAGATATGTAGGGTCAATGTTAATAATTAATTAGGAATTAGCTAATCTAAGTGTAGAAATTGTGTATGCATTTACAGCTCAAAGTGTGAAAAGATGATAATAAATAAAATCTCTAAATCCCCGTGCATATGATTGCAAGTTCCTTAACAAAAGTAATTTTTGAAAACAACTTTACATGAATATAAAGTAAATAAGAAAGAAGGACATAATTGGTTATTTGGGATGTAAACTTTTGGTGAGTATATATTTCTCATTAATTAGTTTTTTTTCTTTATTTTTCCACTAGTATAGTATGACTTATATTGTACTATGTTTTTATTCCTTTTTATATTGTCCCATATATGTTTTGCTTCTTGATAATTAATTACTAACTAATTTCACTTGAAGAGTATTTGTGTTTCTTTTTTCTCTCTATTGCTTTGCCAACCTCCCTATTTCCTATAAATTAAATTTCTTGTATGAATATAATACATGGGTGATAAAAGGTTAGTCTGATTCGTTTTGGTCCGTTCTGACTTGTCAAAAATAAGTTAAGTCGAGTTGTCCCATTAAATAGAAATGATTCAATAATGATAATTTGTTTTATACAACACAAACTAACAGGTTAGGTTGGGTTGACCCGTCAATTTTTTCTTTATTTTTTTAATTTGTTTTCAATTTTTTAAAATTTTTTATTTATAAAATTTGTTTATGTATACATATATAAATATTAAAAACATATTTAATCATATAAAATATTTTCTAATCTTTTAATTTATTAGTTCATATTTTAATTAGATAAATTAAAATAATTATTACATTTACATGTTAAATTAGTCTATTATAACCTATGATGCACGGATACGATACGTGTATCAGATACGACACGTATCCGATACGTCGATACGTTTATTTTGGAAATAATGAGACACGATACGTGATAGATATGCGATATATGAATATTGAAAAATAGGTACAATAATTCTTAAAAACAGAATAAATATATGATTGTTATTGTGTTAATCCAAATTAAAACTATATGTACTAAAGTTATCTACATAAAAAATATAAATTATTGTCATCATAAAAGTACTACTATATGAAAATTCTTAAATAATGACTAATTTTAGTAACAAAAAATATGTTAGAGACCATTTTCCTAATTAGAAACCAATTTATAAACTAATTATTTTGGTAGCCAAAACCTTGGAAACTAATGTTAGTGACCAATTTAGAAACCAATTATTTTGGTAGTCAAAATCTTGATAGTTAATGTTAGAGACCAATTTAGAAATCAATTCATAATAAAAATTATTTTAATTATCAATTTAGAGACTAATTATAATTTTTTGAAACTATTTTAGTTACCAATAATTTTTAGTTTTAAATTGATACTTAAAATTGGTCACTATATAGTGACTAATATTTTTGTTACTAAAATTGATTATTATTCAAATATTTTCTTATATTGTATTACGACTTTGTAAATTAGATACTTCACTAATAAGTATCGATAAAGTATCAGATACAGATACGTGTCGGACACGGATACGTGACCTAAGTTGAAGTATCGATTTATCATAGATTATAACTAATAATTGGAACTTGATTTGTAACTATCAATGATTTAAATTACAATACTATTATATATTTAGACCTTTAAAAAATATAATATAAAAAATAATAATCTTTTTCATAAATTTTTATTTTTATTTTTTTTAAAACAAATGGGTCAATGCACTGGGATAGGCTGGTTCGTATTTTGGTCCGTAAAATTGACGAGCTGGATGGGCCAGACTAGAACGAACTGACGGATTGAAATCTTCAATCTGACCTGTCTTTTTTAGGCTCGTTGGGCCCAGCCTGTTTTGCTACCCCTAATATAATGCGTATAGACACTTATTTTTCTTTCTAAAGACATGTGTATAAATACCGCTACAAATTAAAAGTGTAATTAATATATTGTATCAAAATAATTTTGACATTGACTTTAATCCTAACTTCATTATAATTTTACTACATAAGTTTCTCCTTAATTATACTTTTTGTGTTAATGTAAGAATTAGTTGTCTCGTAAGGATTTATGATTCAACCTTATCTCTACTTAGGCCGAAAATGTAGGACAGGTGTCATAGGCTTGAAATAAAAAACAACTGAGGTGGACTACAAATTTTGACTTGCTAATTTGCTTAGACCCGTCTCACATAATTTGCGGTTTATGCAGGCCAACAACAAGGCATGATGGATTGACTTGCATAGCTTACTTGTGTAGAGGGACTTTCATCGGTTCTCTTTGACAAATTTAGTTACTTAAAATTTAGGATTTTTTTTAAGTATATACATCTATGAAATTTCTAATAGACTTGTACGTAAAAATTAAAAATTATGAACATTACTTATTTTAAGAAATAGATTTATAGAATTTATTATTTTTACTAATTTAATTAAATAAAAATAAGGTTATTAAAATCCTACCCTGTGATAGTAAATGATTGATGGACTTTGAAATGTCAACATAACTTATATGTAAGGTTCATAGTAATAACATGACTTTATTTGAAAATTTATGCACCCTAGTATGTTACATACTATAACTGAAAGAGAAAATTACAAAAACAAATAATTTCTTATGTGGGATGAGCCAAAGAAATCGGTTCGCATTTTTTATATAAGACAGGTTTGTCCAACTCGATTTTTATATGTCAAATCCGAGATGAGACAAAACGAGATGAATTGCCCGCGTTGTCATTACTACTTATTTTACTTCATTAAAAAAAGTAATATTTATCTTGAATTTTCAATTTAAAAGTTAATCTAAAACAAAATGAGTACCTTACAAATGAATACTTGAATCATTTGTTAATTACATAATTCCTTTAATTTGAACCTCCATAATATATTTTTGACATAACTCTTTTATGGTGTGAACAAAGACCCACCATACTCAATCATAAACCATCGTTTTCCAACGTTGTTGAAGACAACCAATATGACTAACCTTCTTTGCAACATAATTCCTAAACATGATGAACAAGTTAATGTCCGTTGTCTTATCATATCTCACTTTGTTTCTCATCGTTATTGCTTGTTGAAATATTACCCTAATCACTCCATGCATAAAGCTATTGATAATAGTCACAAAAATCATTACCCAATTAATCACTCCAATTTGGTGCACAAAGTAAACCGATCAAATAACTCATCATATGTAGAAAATTTTTGAAAGAAACATTTAGTGTTTTCTTCATAGACTATAATGAAGACTTATACAACAAAATTGTAGTGCAAAAAAGTAATATTAGAGTTAAAATTGTAGGACGCAATTAATTGTTAGAAATTAAAGGAAAGTTGAAAGTTTTACATTAGATAAAAATATAATATATAAATAAAAGAATTCATAGACCTATTATTTTAAAGTTTTGGATGAAAGTGATGTTGTAATTTATTGTATGCATGAGTTTGTTTATGATTTATTAGTATTGATTTTTTTGTGTGTCTCTCTTAAAAAAATCTTACAAAGGAATAATTACTACTAAGATACTAGTACTTGAGAATGAGATATTATTGTGTGAAGAAATTCACGTCAATTAAAGATGAATTGTAAATTTCATACATCAAATATAAGTAAAATGTACAAAATGTAAATAGAAAATTCATAAATTTATAATGTTATGATTTTAAGTTGAAAGTAGTGTCTTAACTATTATATGAATTTGTTCATTACTCAACTAAATCTAACATTAACCAAAATATCTAAAATATTTTTATTATTATTATTTCTTAAAAAGTTATTTTATTTTTCTTTAGTCTATTTAAGCTTATTCTCAGAAATTTCAATAACTTTTTGGCCCGGCAAAAATGATATCTGACTTTCCACTCTCTGTGAGCTTTTTTATCATCTTATTTTTATAAATTTTTTCCGTAGCAAAATTATTCGTCTAAGTTTTATTAACTTTAACATTTTACGTAACATTGGACCTAAAATAAAATTAATAAAAAAAATATTTTAGAAAATAGCTTTTCCGTATTAATATTGCTTTTATAGATAATGATTTTATATGATATGCCAATGGATGCATTTTGAAAAAAAAAATCTTGTGTAATCTAATACTTTTAGGTATTGATTTATTTTATTAGAAATTCTTTCAATGTATTCTAATTTCTAAAACAAATTATACCATCAGTACGAGAATATTCACAAAAACTCATAAATTACAGTAAACTTGTAATAATTTTTGTATTTATATTTGTATGATACAAAAGAAAGAAATGTTTTATCTGTTAATAGGTTTATGTTTATTATCATCATGTATTAATGTTATAATTAGTTAATAGGGCTGAAAAACATGTTTTATTAAGAGTTATTAAGAATAGTGAATGTTGCAGTGTTGTTTGAAATTTGAAAAGTCAAATTTGGGTATGTGTGTACAAATTCACAGCTAATATTAGCTGGGCAATGTAAGTGAAAGGACAAAAGAAATCAGTGCAGGACTGCGACAACAAATCAATCAAGGACTCTCTAAATAAAGGATAAAACATTATTTCACGGAATAAAATATTTTTAATTAAAAAATAGAATTTAATTAAAGCAATATTAAGTCTCCATTGATCACATTTGAGTTTATAAATAAAACAAATGTAATTAAAATAAAAGTTGATGATTCGACTAAAATTAATTGTAAAAAAAAAAAGAATCTACCGATACTTCATGTCAATTATAAATTTTAAATTAATTTATAATTTTAGATTAAAAATTAATTTAAACACTAATTTAATAAATAGAAGATACTATGACCTCTAATTAAGTTTGAGAAGGAAAAAAACTGTTGTTGCTGCTCTTCCAATGATGATCAGAATCTGTCTCTTGGACTCACCATGTTGACCAATTTTGAAGAAAATTGGTATGTGTGTTTGACTCATAAAAATTCAGAACTTATCCACAAAAAACCCTACTTTCACTTCATTTCGTACTCCATAAAACCACAGACAAAGTGTGCACTCGTGAATACATGGCTGTCTTATGTCCACTCCATCAAATTTTCTCAAACACTTGTTGATAAAAAATCACTCTTCTAGTTTCACGTCTCACAAACTTCAACATTTTAATTTTTTTTAATTTAATAGTAATTGCATGTTTACCAAAGTTTAAATATATTATTTTGGTTTCAATATAAATATTAAATATACTTGACAAAATTAACATAATAAATCTCTGATTATGTGATATAAAGAACTAAAATTTATTTATAACTTTTTTTTGAGTGAGAGTTTCATATGTGAAAAATTTTATGTGTAAATTTATCTATAATATAATGTAATTAACTTGCTCAATGATTTTTTATATATATAAAAAAAAACTCAAATTCGATTAAAAACAAACTATAGAGATGTGAAAGGAGACATCGCTCAACTTTTCTCTATTCATGAAATGCAAGCAACATGGTAACAAACACCATGTTTTGAATATTACTTTAAATATTATTATAACTTATTTTAAAATAACAGTCACTTACTTTCGTTAGTTCTCTAAGACATCTTTTAAAAAAAAATTAATATTTTAAATTAAGTTCATAAGATACTTTTTTAAACATAATTTTTTATTTATTGATTGAAATTTATGTATAGACAAGTGTTAAAATATTCAGTTCCCTTCCTTTTAAATTATGCAATGGGTTTACATTCTAAAGTTGGGCTTTTACAACATTCTGTTCTGCTATTCTCATCCCTAATTTTTCCCTTTTCACAACTCACTTCTATCACAAGCTAGTAAATTACTATTTTATTCTCACTTAAGATTGAAAACAAATTTCGATTTTCATTGTGTCTCTTAAAACAATACACACTAAAAATGTATGTTCATTGCGTGTAAATTTGTTTAACACAACAAGAAAACATTATTTCCATTTTGGATTTTTCACATAAAAAAAATGTTCATCCTGTGTTAAAAAGTACATCTTCCATAAAAAGCGAAAACGAATTTTAGTTGTAAATTATATATAAGGAGAATTTAGTTAGGTCTCCATGACTAGTATTTTTGAAAAAAATAAAAATAAAAGTTGGGGTTAAAACAACATAGGCCCATTTTCTTAAATACGAGCTCATGTTTAGTTCAGGCCCGGTTCAGCATCGGTGTGTTTTTTGTTGAATTTTAAGGGAGTGTAAGAAGGAAAAAAGGAGGTGCAGGAAGAGCAACCCGGTGATCACTGCTCCAAAGAGGTCCAAATGGCTACCCTCGTCCACACAGTGGTGGTGGAACTGAATGGGACGAGCATGGCAAAAATCACAGAAGAATCCGAAATGGCGAAGCGCGGAACCTCTGATTCCGAATCCGAGGATGCTTCGGTATCAGGGTCTGAGTCCGAGGAGACACACACGATGGGCAATGGGAAGAAGGGTGTGACGGAATACGAGAAACAGAGGCTGTCGAGAATCGCGGAGAACAGAGCCAGGTTGGAGGCTCTGGGGTTGCCCAAAATGGCTCTCTCCTTGAAAAGTTCTCATCTTCGCACCGCTAAGAAGGGAAAAGAGAAGGTTAAAGAAGACGATGATGAAGAGTATGTACCCGAAGACGAGGGAGGACCCGGTTCAAGTTCTTCAAGTGATCATGATGAAGACAGTAAAGATGAAGACTTTGCTACTAAAAATTCTTCTGGGTCACGGAAAAGGATGGTGGGTCTTCATATATATATATATATATATATTTTTTTTTATAAATGCTGTTTTTCAGATATTATTTTGTGGAGGTATTCTAGAGTGTGGTTGTAGAAGTGAGTGAGTTTTATGAATGTGTCACTTTTCTATTAGGTTTAGACATTAAGGCAATTTGTGTAACCATTGGAGCAGCAACACAAGTTGGCAGTTGAGAATGAATTTTTTTGATGATTACAATAGTGCTAGTAATACATGATTCTAACACATTCTCTAGGGTTGGTTAATAGTTATTTGAAACCGCCAAATACTTAGAAGAGCTCATTGAATTATAGATGGGACCTTGATAATGTAGTGATTTCTAATAATTTTGGTCATTAACAAAAAGTGTGTCCCAATGAGCGTGTTGCTTGCTTTTCTATAAACAATGTTAGAAAACATCTTAGAGTGGTGTGATTTTAATAAAATTATTGGGATTTTTTTCCCTTGTTTATTCCTTTGCAAAACTGAGTTGTTTTTGTTGGGGGTAAAGGTTATGTATTTTGATGTAGTCATGGTATGGTTTGATATGAACGATAAAAAATTTGGCATTGTGGGTTTTTGTAGTTATTGATTTATTGTGCTAGACCCTTGTCTTCTATTTTGACATTTACAATTTCAAATTCTTTTGCTTAATACCAACTTCAGGGGAAGAGCAAAGGTTTGAAAAAAAAAGCCGGAGTCTTTAGGAAGAAGGATGTTGGTAATTCAGAGTACATTGATTATGATGATGATGAAGCTTTGAGGCAGGTAGTTTTAATGTTTACATTGCGTTGGTTTTGTTTGAGTTACATTCTGATAATGTTGCTATGATGTTGTGGAGCATCATGCTATGAATAGAAGCATCTTAACTTTATGATGTGTGTGAATCAATAGGCAATTGCTCTTTCCTTGCAAAACTCTGCGGAAGGTTCATGTTTACCTGACCAGAATGTATTGAACATTAACAAGACTGAGAAAAAGGGTAACAATCAAACTCAAGAAGATAAGGGAAGAAAGAAGAACAAAAAATCGGTTAGTGTTTAATTTGCTATTCAAATTATCTTTATCCCTTATCTATAATTATTTTGTTTGAATTAAATCTTCTTTTGATTTTTTCTCTTTAACTGTTTCAACATCAACAGTTTGCAAGTCGGCTGCAACTCACGGAGGATGAGCTCATTGGACACTTCTTCCAGCTTGATGGTAATTTGATAATATTTGTAAGCTGCTATTTTTGGTATGTTAATGACCAAGAACAATGGCTAGAGATCAATTGGGAAAGTCATACTTATGTATGAGATCTATTATTCATCAAAGAGGAATTGTGTGTTTTATATCATGCCCATATTAAAAAGTGCACTTGTTGTGGTAATCAGAATTATGTGTAAGCCAAGCCATTCTGATCGCTTTAATTAAATGGGAAACAATTGTTTATTATTATTGTTGAAAATCATATATCAACTAGAGATATATTCAAACTAGGTACATATATCATTGTTAATCTCATTCTACAAACTTGTTTTGTAAGGTAAGTTAGACTTAAAATTCATTTTCTAATATGAAAACAAAGTTTATCTTACCAAGATTTGTTAAACCTATTGTGTCATCCATTATCGAGCATCAATCAGATCACCGAAAACACTTACTCTGATGCTCAAGATGTTCACTCCTTGTCTTGATAGTGTGTTGGAAATGTCATATCAATTAGAGATTTGACCAAAATTATAGCATATAGGTGAGTGCAAATTTCATCTTCTTAGTTAGTTTTGTTAGATTAAGTTAAGGTTAAAATCTATTTTGTAAGAGTTACTTTCGACTTCTTGGGCATTTAGAAAAATTAACTATAACTTTTACTAAGTTCGTGTAATGGTTCAAGAAGCCACATTCTTGGTCATATAATGGTGTAGTTGATTGTTGTTTTATAAGCTATCAGTATGACTCCCTTTGTTTGCACTATTGATATGACTTATGGGACTATTATCTGAGTATAACCTCTTGCATATGTGGTGTTTGAAGTATGAAAGATTTAGCATCAGTATAGATAGTCTTAAAATTCTGTTTTTCGGGTAGTGAGGTAAATTTGATCCAATATTCTTCCCTTTTCATTATAAGTTAAACACAATACACATAGTTTTAACCATTATTTATTTCAGGGTTTTAGTGAATTTGGTTAATGTACCATTGAACAAAGAAGCTTTTTCACTATCTATTCCTTTGCTTCTTCTAATTCATCCGCATACTTATTGACAAGGGAAGTTGTTTTGTGGCATGCAGAAGCTGGAAAAGGAACTTTAAATGTAAGGGATATACAAAGGGCAGCTACAGCTCATGATTTTTTATGGACAGACAAAGAGTTAGTTGATATGATCCGCTGCTTCGATAGTGATGGAGATGGAAAGGTAAGGAACAGTCTTTCACTGATTTTGTTGTGTTATTTTGGCTGGAGATCAAGAACATTGAATAATCACAGGGCTTTATAACTTTCAATCTGAATTTTGATGGGTAATCACAAAATCTTGTAAAACAAAGAATGGCTAAAAGCACAATTAATAAGAGGGGTGAATTGATTGATAGAAAAATTCTTTATAATTTTGAAGAAAGAAAAACTTTTGTCTTAAAAACTCTTGATCTAAAACAAAGTTTAATGCAATGTGTTAGAAATGAACTTTAAGCCTAACTCAATCTCACAAAACCGGTTTATCAGGTGAGGTTTGCACCCACTTATATACTATGAGATTGCTTTATCTTTAGTCGGCGTAGGACTTCCAACACAAGGAATAATAAACTTCAAGAACACTAGGATTTGAACCGCTAAAGAAATTTGTATACTGGTTCAATTCTTTCGAAATTTACATCTAGATAATCAAGGTAACCTGAGTTGGATTTTTCACACGAAAATATCTAATTATAAGAAACACAATGCAACAAAACCTAGACAAAAACTATCTCCTAAATACACTTCAAGAAGATTTACAAGATAATGAAAACACTCCGTTACCTGCTCATCATTGGTGCAAATTTACAAATTGCAGTTACAAGAGGAACACAAAAGGTATGGTGTGACAGATTACATAAAGAATTAACCTATAGCTTGAACAATCTTCCTATGATTCTTTCTTGATAAGTCTTTTAAGATGAATTTTTTCAAAAATATTCTATAGAAACTTTCTCACAGTAACACCCTCTAACTAACACTCTCTAGATCATTTTTAATTAATTTAAGATGAAAGATAGATAATCAATTAATTTACTTATTTATAAACACAGAAAGCACGAAAGATATTAAATACTCTAATAACTTATTTAAAAAATTATTTCAAAAAGATATGTTGTAGGGAAGAATTGAAATGATCAATTATACTTTTATAGTATAGTCGGAACTACATGAAACTCGTTTTACGTCAGATTAAGTGATTATTCTCTATTGTAATAGACTACTCTCATTAACAATGATCTCATTAACAATAAGACAAAACATGAAAATAATAAGGATATCGCACTTGTGTATTCATTAACAATGATCTCATTAACAATAAGACAAAACATGAAAATAATAAGGATATCGCACTTGTGTATGGTCTGTCTGCATTTCTATCTGGTCTTTCCTCATTTTCTTGCGTGCGGTTATCCTTGTCTATCCTTGTCTATGCTGCTGTTCTAATGTCTAATAAGCGGTATATGAGTTAATCTCCTCCTGTTGCAGCTATGCCTAGATGATTTTCGGAAGATTATGGTGCGTTGCAACATGATTATAGAGTGATGAAGATATGGATAAATATGAATAGAATCACGTAAAGACGAGAGAATAGGTCTTTTGATACCTTCGAGTATGCATTTTCTAAGCACAAGTGTTTTTATCTTATATAACTATTTTGTTATGTGTCCGGTAGCCGAAGATACTTAGCTAGTTTGGTCTGGATGTTTAGCTAGTTTGGTCTGGGTGTGAAAATGAGTGGGGAATAAAAGGGAAGATCTTGTAATTCAGAATCATGTTGGTGAATGGCGTGTATCATGTCTACGTATTTCTTCTAAAACATGCCTACATATATAGCATATACTGGTATACATTCTGTGTTTGGTTTCTCATTTTGTTTGCATGATGCCGGTAGGTTGAGAAGCAACTATTGTTGCTTATTATACTTTCCTTTTATTCTTCTCATCTGAATTTGTTTAGAGGATGTTGTAAAAGTTATGACTTTTGAGTAAGTAATGAGAAATAATATTTTTTAAATTTGTTTTTCATATTAGAGCATTTATAATAAAAATGTTACACATCGCTTGTAAATACTATTGGAATAAAATTATATGTTGATGAAGACTCTAGAGAATTTTAGGAACGGATTTAGGTTGATACCGAATGTGCTGGACATGAGGAAGTATAACTTGTGTATATTATAAATAAATAAATATATATATATATATATATATATATATATATATATATATATATATATATATATATAACATCTTATTTCCTTATTTTGTTGCTTAAAAAGAGTGAAAAAATTTATTAAAGACATAATATAGCCAGAAGAAAGATAACATAAAGAGAAAAACACTTAAATTAGAAATCATCAAACACTTACGTTGAACTGAGCAATCAACACCCCTCGGTGACCACTCCCTCATTCAAAATTAATAATTCAATCTTGAAATATATGTTAACTATTTAAAAAAAACTTTAATAAATAAATTAAATTAATTTCAATGAACCATATATAAGATATAATTTGAAATTTGATAAATCCATTATTTTTTTATAAGAATTATCTTAACAAGTAATACTAATTTATAATTAAATAATAGTATAAACTATGCATAGTCATGTACCTTATATGTAGTTTTTTACTTCCTTTCATCTGCTAATTCTATCATTTATTTATATAACTATCATATTTATATCGAACAAACTAATATTTCTTATTATATATAACTATGCTTAAAGAATGAAGCACTGTTTACACAATAAATCAACGAATACACACACAATGATGAGAGTTGAAAATATCTTTACAGTTTTCAAAAGATTTTCTTAGAGTTTATACCGAGAGTAAGTTATCAAAAGTTCTCAAAAACTGTCCTGGTTTGAACTCACTCACGCTATTTTTGATATATCATTAGTTAAATATCTTGCATGGTAGAGTAGTGAAACACAAATTTGTTGGTAATTGATGGAGTTAGGAAGAAATGAATGCCACAACTTGCATGTCCCTAGCAAGGGTTTGATATATGCAATGATATAAGAAAGGAAGTGTTACTTGATTTCTTTGGGAAAAAATGTGCACCCCAGAAAAGGATAGTGATGTAGATTTCATGAAATAGTGAAATGGTGATGAAAATTGGAGGTGAAAGGAGTTTGAAGAATGCAAAAGTATAACTAAGAATTGAAAGGAATCTCTTGGTAGTGTGGAAAATGGACCTCACATCCCATTTTGGCTTATCAAGTAGGTCCCTTGACTTGTGTTTGGAGTGTGGGACACTTGGAATTCCAAATGTAATCTCAAAATTAAATTTTGTTGTGACATGTTTGATTTTCATCATTAAAGTAACTTTTTATCTTTATAACGAAAAAGAATAGAATGGTAAAATAGTAAATATAAAGTGTATGTAAAATTTTTTTTTGGATGTTACAATAATACTACCCTTTCCATTATATCAAAATTTACTAGGAAAAATTGTGTTGCTTTTGAAAACTCACTTTACATATGTTAATTCTAAACTTGACTAATAATATCTCAAAGAGCTAAAATATATTATCATTGTTACTAATTTAATATAACTATTTCTAAAAAAAATTATACATATTTAAATAGTTGTCCTTCAATTTTTTTATACTTTTACACTCATCTATAATTAAATTGAAATTACAATTTTAAAAGAACGTAATTATTAAAAAGAAAATTTCTCATAAATAATATTTTATATATATATATATATATATATATATATAAAATATTATTTATGAGAAATTTTTATA
>Ga0214543_1009681_pt1 | contig 14809 bp, 3 predicted proteins | sample CNSS2metaG_FD_160094 | JGI IMG/M metagenome (GOLD analysis project Ga0214543, IMG submission 160094) | Root nodule microbial communities from cowpea collected in UCLA plant growth center, Los Angeles, California, USA - CNSS2 | ecosystem: Host-associated > Plants > Roots > Nodule | place: USA...
ACAATCCTTAGGATTTCCCTTGAAATCCTAACTCTAACATACTTCCATTCACATCAAGTTCACACTCAATTCCTTCATATGGTTTAACATACATAAGGATCACATGCATTATCAACCATCATCATCTCAAAGCAACCAATCAAGCATCAAGAAATCAAAACAGTGGGAAAAACCAATCTTTTGCAGGGATTCTCGCCTAGGCTAGAGGGTCTCGCCTAAGCCAGAGAGGTTATCTCGCTTAGGCGGGCTACTCTCGCCTAGGCGAGAGCCCTTACAGTGGCAAAAAGAAATCCTGGACGAACTCTCGCTCAGGCGAAGCTGGCTCGCCTAGACGAGAAGTTATCTCGCTCAAGCGACTCCAGCTCGCCTAGGCGAGATTTCGTACAATGACAGGGGTGAGTTTCTGGTATTTTCGCTCAGGCGAGACCAACTCGCCTAGGCGAAACTACCAGAAAATCCTCCCTGTTCTGCACATGCAATCTCGCTCAAGAACATCCCCCACTCAATTTCATACACCAGCAGTCTCAAACATCAATTAAACAAGCAATCACGCAATTAAAGCACTCACGAACACAATTTACACCAAAAATGAGTTGCAGAGTTAGCTTCCCTTACCTATTTGTCAAGAATTCACTTGGTAGAGTCAAGAAATTGGCAAGGCAGCAGGATTTTCAGTTTGACCTATGAGAACCCATCACCACAACAGGAAGAAGGAAGAATTACGTGATCAGATTCGAAATTCAGAGATAAATTCGCAAATTCTAGCTGGACTTGAACCCAATTGGAGATATAACTTACCTAGAGAATGGAAACTGAGGGAGGAACTGCGGAGGGTCCTGTTGGCTGGCCCTTCCAGAGTCTGAATATGAAAAGATTGAAGCAGTGAGATGGTAGCACAGAGAATAGGGAGTGGGAGAGGGTTTGAGTTGCAGAGAAAATTTTGAGAGAATGAGGAAGAAGAAGAGAGGTGTTTCTGTTTTTAGAAAGGAAGCAAAAGAGGGGTATCACAAAAAATCAGTTTTTAAAATATAACAAATGGATAAAAGAGTAGAATAACTCTATATGAACATGCGACAACAAAATAAATGTAAAAGAACATTAATTAACAATGTCTAATGCTAAAAATATTAACTTATGGGGCACTTGCACTAACACAAAAAAGACTTTCAACATCATTTGTTCCATGTCGTTTGTAGAAGAATTCCACGTTAAAAATGCACGACGACATTTTTGTAAATATTTCGTCTAAATTGATGTCAACCCTGCTCTAACAGATGTCAAATTCAAAATTAATGTGTTTAGTCTTAGGTCTGATGTTAATTTTGAATACGACATATGTTATAGGAGTTTCAATATCAATTTAGAATAATAGGGTAGAAAAAAACAGAGGTGCAAAAAGTCACATTTCCACTATTTCACTATGGGAAAAATCCATTGCATCAATGTGACGATGACGACGAGGTTTTGAAGTTCATTGCACACTATTTCACTCCATTTTAGTCCCATTGACGCTTGTGGTGCTTATTTTCTCAAAAGAATTCATTCTAACAAATTGATTTTCGCATTAAGGTCAGTTTCCTTTAACTTTGTATTGTTCTTTCTCTCTTGTTTATTGAATGTGATGACATTGTTCATTTTTATTGTTGATTGCATGTGGTATTTTACCCTTGTATTGCCTTTGTGGGAGACTCTCTTTGTTGTTAGTCTTTCTTCCTTGTTGATTGCATGTAGTGGTTTTGTGCTTTGTTAAATTCTTAGAATGTTTGTAATATTAAATATTTAGTTTTTATGCTAGTTTTATATTAATTTTAATATGAATATTTAATTTTATCGTTGTTTTATCTTATTAAATTAGTAGGTGCATTATAGTTTATATTATGCTTTATTAGGTATTGATTATTAAATTGTATTTTTAGTTTTTATTAATTATATGATTAATTTTAAATTTGTTAAATGTTGTATGTTTATATAATTTAGATTTATTAGATGTGTTGAATGAATTTATAAATTATTTTTAGGTGCATTTATGTTGAGATTTATTATAATTTTAATTGAACACTGAACAAACCTTAGTTTTCATTTGAAATTTATAACAAATGATTAAAACTAATTGTTTGCATTAAATTTTGAGTTGTTCGATCGTTTGAATTTTTTTTTTCATTGTCTGTTATAACCGTGTGCAATGAAGTTTATACACAAATTTCATAAAATTTTGTTTGTAATCATTTTGTAATGTTTTCCAGATAGAACTTATCAATGTTAGAATAAGTCATGTCTGAAGGTAATTAAGGTCTAGTACATAGACAAATTCTACCCAATTCTTGTTTGAAGAGGTGTCAACTTAATGTTAGTGGGATGTGATATTTGACATTAAGTAACATCGATATAGGGGGAATTGGAGTTAAGACATGTCGTTTTTTAGTTTTAATGTCGATTAACGTCACTTAATATAATGTCGGACATTTTTTTTTATGTAAAAAGGTAAAAAATATCATACATTAAAAGTTTCTAATTTATTTTTTATAATGTGACCAAATAAGTAGAAATTATAAAAAGATAATTTAAAAATAAAAAAAATAGTATAGAAAAAATAATTAATACTTTAAATATAAATTATGTTTTAATTTTGAATATATTGAAAATATGTTAGAAAGATACTTTTGATGATTGTTTAAATGTGTCAAGGGCACACATTAAAAAAAAGGTAATTATTTATTTGTTTTAGAAGCTTACTAATTTTTATAATTATTTTTAAAGATGCATATCATAGATTAAATTGGTTAATAAAAGTATTTAAACTTTAGACGTAATTGACATTTCATAAATTGATATAAAATTTTGGGTTAAATATGTTTTTAGTCCCTCAAGTCTCAGTGAAATTTGGAATTAGTCCCTTCTTAAAATTTTCGACCAATTTAATCATTTATTTTTAAAAGTACGTGAATTTAGTCTTTTTAACCAATTTTTGTTAAGTTTATGTGATATTTAAAGTACATTTCATAATAGTATTTGAATTGTTTACACCATTTGACCCATTTTTGCTTTAATGTTAATTCAAATATTATCATAAAATGCGTTTAAAATATTAAATAAACTTATCAAAATTTGATCTGAAGGATTAAATCTACACATTTGTAAAAATAAATAATTAAATTGGTATAAAATTTCGAAGAAAAATTAATTTCAAAATTGACTGAAACTTAAGGAACGAAAACATATTTAACCCTTAAATTTTAAATTTCAGCAATCAATAGCACGGTTTAAGAACTAAAATAGTTGTTCATTAGATATTAAACGATAGAATTGGAATATATATTTCTAATTTTGGACAAATCAGTTTAAAAAACAAAACAAATAAATAAAAGAGTAAAATAATTCTTTAAGAACATGTGACAGTAAAATAAATATGAATAAGAAAAGTAAATTAAGTTGAAATATATTTTAAATTTTTATGGAAATTTAATTTAAAAATAAAATAAAAAGATAAAAAAAATAACAATTATTTATGACATACGAAACATCAAAATAAATATTAAAAAATAGTAAATTAATAATATTATATGATTAATTTTTTTTTTCAATATTATAAACATGAATAATAAAGTAAATGTTACAGTATTTTCTTCCCTTATAAAAATATTCATAATAAAATCAATTTCTTAGTGTGTTTTTTGCTTATAAAAATATTTTTTATTAGTATCTTCTTTTAATAAAATATTATTTCTTGTCTTTATTTGTTTATATATATGGAATCTATCTATAATGAGACAAAAACACATAATTAGAAATTGAAACTCACCCTTTCAAAATGATAAAACAATTTTTATTTTTCAAATTTGTACAGAAATAAAGTATTGCATAGGTTTTTTTTTTTTTTCAAATAATATCCTAAATCAATGATGCTTAAACATATTTGAAAAGGACACCGAAAGGATAAAACTCAGTTTTATGGCTATTTAAATAAAAATTTAACGAGATAGCAAATTGAATTTCTTACCCTTTCTCACTATCAAACAAATGTTCGAGTTTTACATAAAGTACTTTTTTTTTTTTCATTTTAAAAAAATATATCTTAACCAACGATCTCGCAAACAAAATAAATAGGGAAGAAAAAAAAATTTTTCCCTCAAGTTTGATTTAAATTTGGAAATGGTCTCTGGTCGAAACTTGGTCACTGTTTGGTTTTTGTACTTTCAAAATTATTGTTTATAGTTCCAATTTTTGTATGGTGTTAAAAATAACAAACGGTGTACCACATGTTATTTAATTTTTTATATATAAAAAAAATTAGGCCGACGCTTTTCACCAAAAATCGAAATAATATGTTTTTGATCCCTGAAGTTTAAACTTAATTTGAAAATGGTCATTGGTTGAAGCTTGGTCACTGTTTGATCCTGCACATGCAAAATCATTGTTAAAATATAATAATAATACTATTAATAGTAATATTATCATATATTAATAATAATTAATAATATTAATGTATCAATAATAATATCAATAATACTATTAATAACTATATATTAGTACTATAATTATATTATTAATAATATTATTGTATAATCTTATTAGTTACTAATATTACTAATATTAAAATAAATAATAAATAATAATAATAATATTATTATTATTATTATTAATATATAATAATAATTATTATTGTTATTATATATTATTAATAACAATATTAATACATTATATTATTATTAATTATTATTAATATTATTACTGAAATATTAATATTATTAATTATTATTTATATTATTATTATTATATAATAATTATTAACATTAATATTAATAATAGTTATAATATTATTATTTATTTTAATATTATTAATAATTATATAATAATAATAATATTAATAATTATATATTATTAGTAGTATAGTATTATTATTATATATTATTATTCAATGTGCAGGGACTAAACAATGACCAAATTTCAATCAGGGACCATTTTCAAACTTTAGGGATCAAAAACATATTTTTTCCAATTTTTGTGAAAAGCATCGGCTAGGTCGACACTAGTTTTTTTTATATATAAAAAATTAAATAACACGTGGCACGCCGTTTGTTATTTTTAACACCGTCCAAAAATAGGGACTAAAAATAATGATTTTTAAAGTACAAGGACCAAACAGTAACCAAGTTTCGACCAGGGACATTTTCAAATTTGGATCAAATTTGAGGGACCAAAAACACATTTTTCCCTATAGAGAACACATGTCATATTTTTGGAAAATTAAAACTCACATTTCACCTTTCAAAATTTAATATCGAGAATATATAGGTAACAAAAAAGATAGAAACACGTGCTAAAAAAATGAAACTCACATTTTTTTTCCTCCCAAAGTTTAATGACTGCTAATATAATTTCTTAAAATGGAACACAATTTTGAAGATTAATAAAAGATTCCAAAGATTTTTTCTTTTTTGAAAATAAAAGAAACGTTGACCAATAATGTTTAGACACCTAAATAGAATAAACCTAGAACGGTACGCCACACTTTAGGAGGTGAAAAAGGTGATGAATGAAAAATTTTAATTTTTATAAATATAGACTTATGAAGAAATTTTTGGAAATACACCCTAGTACTGTTGAAAAGAATCATTAAAAAACGTTTAAAAGTTACATATTTGTTTTATAAACCGAATAAAAAGCTTAGAATAATTGTTCTAACGTTTGATATAAATTATAAATGAAGAAAATTTATTACATGGAATTGTAATTTGAGTCAGATTCTCTCGTGAGGTCTTATTGAGAGTTCAGATTCTCTGTTAATTTTTTTTTAGTATTGTTTTCTATTAAGCATTAAAAATATATTGTATTAATACTTTAAATATCTTTTCAATATATTTTAAAACGTCAAAATTAGTAATAATCAGTGTATTATAGAAGCACAGTAGAGAAACAAAAAAAAAAACTCAGCAGAGAATTCAAATTCTCTTTTTGAAGAGGTACACCATAACATTTGTTATGGACAATGATACTATTACTCTCATTTTTTTCACTCTCATCATTTATTTCCTCAAGTGATTTGGTGTGAGTAATTGATTATTTTGAAAAAGTATAACATAACATTTGGACAATGATACTATAACTCCTATTTTTTGACTCACATCTTTTACTTTTTAATATGACTTAGTGTGAATCATTGATTAATATATCACTATTTTTTTCTTTGAAAGAATCAATAACTCACACACATTAAACTACGTCAGAAAGTAAAAGACGAGAATGATAACATGATTTTTTGATTTGTTATAATAATTTTGTTTTCTCTCCGGCTTAGCATGAAGATGATAGAAGTATAGTAGGTGAAATGAAATATGGAGGAGTTGCCAGCTAGGAAAGGCGACATGAAGCCATCGTCCACTCATCACACCACTTTAGATTTAGATACCAAGCAAAGAGACGTGGTTGAGATAAAGATTGCAATATCAATATCTACTTGATATGCATAAATTCCCTTTCTTCTTCAAATATTCGAAAGCAACACCTCCAAACCAAACTGTAACCACGCGATCATTCATACCTTCTCCACCACACCCACAACATCTTTTTACCTTTTTTTTACAACACCTTTTCCATTTTTACTTACCTTGCTAAATATATCTACAATATCAAATCAAAATATATACCATATATGGCCATGGTTTAATTTCTGTCACCTCTTCTCGAACCCCAAACATATACACTTTTTCAAACCTTCACTACTCAAATTCCTTCTTAACTTAATCAATGCAAAACAACACTTGTTCTTCCATTATCACTATATAGCAGTGTATATAATATATATATATCCATGCATCATCAATTTCAAGCATGAACCCTCGAGTGTCGCTTTCGTTAATCAACCCTCAATGCTCGCTTTCTACGTTAATTCATTACTCTCCAACTTTTGTTTACTTATATCATCCCGTTTCCAAGGACGAAAAATAACTCTCTCTTAGGGAACTATTCATTTAACAAAAATGAAATGTTTTTTTATCTTTTTTTTAATACTACTTGCATTAACCTAGGTATTACAAACCTAACATCACATTTTATTCAATATATTCACCTCCATCTACAGTTAAGGTAACAAACCAGATATCACTTATTTCATATTACTCGTGTCAGCAACTGAGTGTTTACAAGGTCAGCAAAAAGAATCTATTTTCTCTTACTATATAACATAATATGCAAATTATATACTCATTCCATACTTTTCTTAACAATTTAATGACAGACAAAATATTTTAAACTGGTTAAACACCAATCGAAGCCACCTGCGACAAATCAATTCTAGGTTATCAGTTCCAGAATACTATTTGTCTGTCAATCAACTGCATTTGGACTCTCCTATCAAACTGTAGGTTTGTGCCATCGTTTGAATCCAATGATATCACGCCTGGGTTTTAGACTTCCTTTAATTCCTATGAAACAAAATAGGACTATGTTTCAATCTTGAAGTTAAGGTTCATCAACTTTTTTTTTTGGGAATGGAATTGGCATTTTAGTTGGTGGAGAAATTTGGAAAGAAGAACAGTGGCCTTTTTTCTGTTAAATCAGGCCAAAACCTTTTTATGTATGTGTGTGTAGGTGTGGGTGAAATAATAGAAGAGGTGGAAATGAAAGTCCGACAGAAAATATTGGTTTCATGGCATGTACTTCTTCACAGTTGCTTAAACTTTGTTGGATAAAAACAATATAAGACTAAATGAGTTGTTTTGCCATGTTAGTTGTTAGTAAGTGAACTTTTAAGTGTACCTTAACTTTAATTGCAGGAAACGAGGTTTATTCTATTTATATATTATGAAATTATCTTATTTTGACGTGAGATTTAGTTTTTCAATAAATTGGTGTCATCTGCATTCTGGGTTGGTAATCTCTCCATGATTCTTGTTATTGATTCAACGGCTCATTATTTCCAGCATGACACTATCCTTATAGCCAACAAGTTCCTGAACTTCTGCCATGTTATTTATCTTGGGCAATCTTGTTTATGTGCTGCTAAATTTTCTTTCAACAGGTCGAAATGTGGTGAACATTTAGAATCTATTTTTAATCGGCAAAGATATATAGTATTTCGACAAAAAAACAAAGGTACAAGAATACCTGTAAACGACCATGGTTATGTCCATTGGTTCAAAAGAAATGAGAATAACATGCTCTCTAGCATTATAGAGCAAACAAATACAAACCTTAAACAAAGTTAAGTCTAGGATCTTATTCTTAATTCATGGCTTATTGCACAGAAAAAGGAAAACAAAAATATATCTTGATTCTGCTATTCATTGAACATATTTCTGTAACTATAATTTAAAATAATTTCAAGCTTGATATAATTAAAACATATTTCATTTCTCATTTTATACACACAACCACATGTATGTCATAATCCATTTTCAAAGTTTGTTTGCTGGATGAAAAGTACACTTTAACGTAATTTGTTAGGAGTATATATAATTTACATGATTTTCATAAAATAAAGAATAAAATAGGTCTATATTTTGATTTAAGAATGAAAAGCATATTTAATCTCTTTTATTCAAAATGCTGTTATATATTGATTTATTATAAGTATTGTTTTGGACAAATTAATCCTGTCATATATTGAGAAATAAATATTTGAGAACATATATTAATAAAACATTTTGCCTTTTTGTCTTCGGAATTTTTGTATGTATAGAATTACTCAATTGTTTGTGTGAACATGGATGAACCATACACAAAAAGTATTTAGATTCTGTATTGCAATAGTGCGAGAAAATCAAATTTGAAGTTCTCATTGTTTCCAGTGCGGTCCATTGTTTCTATCTCATGGTCCACAGTTTCTATTCATTCTTTCCTCTTTCTTCTCAACAGCCCTAGATTCTAATCCCAATTTTTAATTATACAGTTTTTTTATAAGCCAAATCTCTCTATATTTACAAATGAAAAATCATGTATAAAGTTTCATCTGATTTAAAAAAAAAAAATATTCCTATTATTAAAATAAAGTAAAAGACTAATGAATAAAAAAGAAACGAAGAGAATTTTTCAGTATTTGGTTTGTCCAGTAAAAGATAATTTCATAAAAAGGATGTTGATAATAAGCTGTATGACAATGGATATTCTTATCCCATTCATGCTTTTGAAAAGAAAAATGAGAAATGCCTTTCTACTGGCTATGACAAATATGAGAAATCCATTTATATGATGAAAGAAGAGGAAAAATGAGCCTCCACTTCCATTTCACAAATACCAAAACACTGATATAGGAACTGATGTAGTAGTGTGTAAACATTCAAAATCCTTTTCAACCTTTCTTATGAGTTTACAGTCACAAAATCCCATCAAAGTTGACGATTTTCTTCATCTCTTCCAAAACATGAGCAACCCTGGAGATGAAAAGGATCAGCTGTGTCAAAAGAAGAGGAAATCGACCATTTGTGAAGCCTCTAACTTTAGGACTTCAAGGAGAAGATTCTGCAGCAACCAACAAAATCAAGATCAGGAGATGAACAAGGGAGTTTCAACAACATTGAAGCTTTACGATGACCCTTGGAAGATCAAGAAGACTCTAACTGATAGTGATTTGGGAATCCTAAGTAGACTCTTGCTGGCTGCAGATTTGGTGAAGAAACAAATTTTGCCTATGTTGGGTGCAGATCATGCAAGAGCTGCAGAAACTGAAGAAGGTACCCCAGTTAGAGTTTGGGACATGGACACCAAATCCATGCACCAGCTCCTTCTAAAGCGATGGTCTTCCTCCAAGAGCTATGTTCTTATCGGAAAGTGGAACCAAGACTTCGTCAGAAGAAGAGATCTAAAGAAAGGTGATGAGATCGGATTTCATTGGGATCCATATAATTGCATTTTCAATTTCTGTGTTCTTAAACGAGCCATGCCAGATAATTAATTTCAGTCACCAAATCACAACTATAACCTCTATATATGCTTATGTAAACATACAATAATGTTGTTGTAAGAGCTTCTACTTCAAACCTAGTCTATTTTATACCAGATCATGATCCAGTTTCTATTTTCATTTTCATCCTTTCGTTTCCCACATCTTTTCTACTTTCCATCTATTACAAATCTAGGTCTAGCATGAGATCTTTGTGTGGTTGAAACCTTAATTCATAATCTATGTATAATGAATGTTTATCACGATGGTGTCTAGTTCCTACTTCTGTTGTTAGATAAAATAACAAATGTGATTCTTGGTTATAAACTCATTTTCAAGCATAATTGTATCAGCGTTTGAAGCTTATATAGTTCTATTAACATGTATTTTCCAAGTGTGAACGATCCATGCATGAAATATACTAGTATTCTTACCCATGCACGGGATATCAAATTTTAAAATTAAAAATGATAGTGTATTTATTTTCTTCTATATTTATTAAAATTATAGTATATTTCAAAAGTTGGTAAAATTATTAAAGTATAATTAAATTTAATATAAATTTTATTTTATAAAATTCAATAATAATATTTTAATTGATTTTATGATAAAAATGTATATATATTTTTAATATTATAAATAATATATTAAGATTTAGTTAATTAAAATTAAGAAATTAAATTAAATTTTAAATGAAATATTGAGTAAAAAATGTAGAAAAATATAATAGTTAATTCTCTAATAATAAAAATGATGGACGATATAAATAGTTAATAAAGATACAAACGTTAAACGATACAAAAAATGTGAAGAGTAAACGATATAAAGCTACAAATGATAGATCGTGGTGCATATAAATGTAATGTTTAATTAGTCAGATAATACTCACTTTCTTCAGATGTGTCAGTTTGGTACTCGCTTTTAAAAATGTGTCAATCGAGTCCCAACTTTTGAAAAAATGTCTCAATTAGGTTCCTTTCACTCTTGTAAATATCGATACCGTTAATGACTTTAATACTTTTTTTTTCAAAGGGACCTAATTGACACCTTTTTAAAAGCAGGTATCAAACTGACATATCCAAACAAAAGTGAGTATTATCCGACTAATTACACCTAAATATAAATAGTAGATTCTTTAAAGATACAAATGTTAGACTGCAAACAAAATATAAATAGTAAACAACCAAAACTTACAAAATGTAGACTATGTAGACAAATATAAATAGTACACTATGCAAAAATACAAAGGTTATACTCTGGTAGACTCCTCTATTGAATTCTTTTTTTTTTCACAATTTTTTTGAATTTTGAATTTCAAATTTTAACTTTGGTCCCATATTTTATAGCTTTTAAAATTTAAAATTTAAATTCAAACTTTATTACTATATATTTTGAATTTCAAATTTGACAATATATATCTTAATTTAGAAAAAAAATTATTGAAATCAAGATCATTAGTGATTTTTATATCTTTAAATTTTTTAAGAATGTATAGTTTTAACTTGTAATGATATACCAATATCTATGTTATAAAAATTATTTTTTAAATTATTATTTAAGTTTGTGTAAAACGTCAAAAATGTGTAAAAATTATTTAAAAATATTTAAAAATTCATATTTAAATTTTACAATTATTTATTTATTATTTTACACCATATTTTAATTATTTTTACTATTGTTATTATCATATTAAGACTAATATATTAATATATTATTATATTATTAAGAACCACGAAGCTTTTGTTCCTAAATATTATATTACTTGTTTATTTTTTATATCATATTTTTAACTTTTATTATTTTTAGTTGTGAATATTAATCTATTTCCATTAAAATTTTTCAATTTATCATTTTTTAGATTTTGATAATATATTAAATACGAATCTTTTTTATAAGTTAAAAATATTTGAAAGTTGTTTAGAGACATTATAAGAATCTATTAAAAAACTTACACTATTTCACAATTTTTTTTTTTAATGTCAAAATTCAAATTTTATTAATATATTTTTGGTTTAATTAGTCAAAGAGTATCCACTTTCATTCGAAAGCTTCAATTTGATAATCGCTTTTAGAGAAAATGTTACTGTATATATTTCGAATTCCAATTTTCGAATCTTAATCTTGCAATAATATTGAAATTGAAATAGTTAATTATTTCCATATCTTTAAAAGTTTAAAAAATTTATAATTTTTATTTTTTACCTTATATTTTAATTATATTAATATTATTATATTTTATATTTACATTATTACATATTATTATATTTTATAATATATTATTATATCATTATGGATCATCAATTTTTTTAATATTTGAATTTATATATTTTTATCAATAATATTAAAGTATTTATTACAAAAATTAACTTTTTGTATATATTTTTCATTTTAAATGTTAAATTTAAATTTTGTTATCACATTCTTTTTCTTTTACTGTCTATTACGTTTTCAAATTTGAATCCAAAATTTATTAATATTATTATATGTATTATGATTAATTTTTCACAACTTCAAACCAAAGAACGATTTTATTTTCAATGAATTAATTTTGAATTTTATTCTAAAAACACACGGAAGGAATATATTACCTAATATTATCTGCTGCTTGATGTTTAAAAAAATCAACTATAAGAAAAGTTCGGTTTCGAAGGATATTAAATGAAAAAAAAAATCCCAATGTAAATTCAATGTAATTTAATATTATATAAAAATATATAATGATAATATTACATTAATTCTACATAAATATAAATTTATTCTTAAATTAATATTTAAATTTAATCATAAATTGATATAAAGTTAAGAATACAACCATAATCAGTAATATTAGATCAATCAATTTTCAAACACATTAATAGAAGAAGATTTTGGTTTTCAATGCAATATTTTAAAATCATAATTGATATAAAGTTAAGAATACAACTGTAATAAGTAATATTAGATCAATCGATTTTCAAGCACATTATTAGAAGGAGATTTTGCATTTTGTATTAATCATTAACGATAAATAAAAAAGCAGATAACATCTTCAAAAAAACAACATGATGATATAAAAATTTTATATTTTTTATATACTTAAAATTGATAAATAATATTTTTTTGTGAATGTCTTAAACTTTAATTATATGTTTGATTGATACTTCATGATTCATTGAGTCCCACAAATCATAATTGTTGTTGTTCATAATAAATAGAGTCATAATTCAAAATGCAAAATTCTTGGAAGACCAAAAGATTTCTATTTATTCTTTATATTTTTGACATTTATATTGGAAGGCGTAAGTGTTGATTGATAAAGTTTATTCAATAAGCTACATTAAAATTTAAGAAGATTTTTGAGACCTGTATAAAGCTTTCTTCAAAAGGTAGATAGATTTTTAAAATATTTTCCATTTAAAATTTTAATACAATAAATTCATATATAACATTGCAATGAGAAACACAAAAAGTTGTTGGTTTCTAATATTTAATGTTATTTAATGACGAAGACATTCATCTTTGAGAAGTTGTAAAAATATATCTTCGAAGTAGGGTTGGAAGAATGTGAAAAGTTCTTAGAGAGGTTGAAAAAATATACCTTGGAAGCAGTGTTGGAAAAATTGGAAAATTATTTTAATTCTTCTTAATATCTTTATATTTTTGGAAGATGAAAAGTAGATTTTGAAAAATATAAATATATTTTTCAGTAAGCTAGGTAAAAAAAACATTCTTAATTTTTAATTTGATAATTAAATATATTTAAGGTAACTAATTTTATTTGCATTTATTAACATTGTCATTAATTATTAACAAACTATTATCCGATTGGATTTTAAGAAAATTGTAATATGTAATGACTATTTTTAGAATAAATTAATAAAATACATAATTTTTTTGTAGAAGATGAGAAAATATTAATACTTATATAAAAATATTTGTTAGTTATAAATCTTTTTTCTTCTTTGAACTTTTTAAAAGTCTATATTATCATTAATGGGACAAATTCATAGAGTGAGAAATTTATTTTAATTTTGTTTGTTCAAAATTTTAAAAACTTGGATTATGCCTTTATAATTTGTATTTATTATAAAAATAAAATGTAGTTTATGTTTTGCATTTACCTTACTATAAAAATTCTGAAATAGTAAATATTATCTTATTAAATAAGATTTAATATTAGATTTTAAAATATTCACTCTCGATGCTACAAAACATTTCAGTCGTGTAATATTAGTAAATTTCACACAAAATCCTAATTAATTTATTATATTACAATTTTTAATTAGATTTATTTATAAAAAATAGCTACCTTCTCCAAGAAACTTTGTAAAAGTTTCTAAAGTTGTTATTTTGTAATATTTACTTCAAAATATTAATTATGAAGACCACTAATTATGTATTTTTTTGGGACAATGCACATTAGAACTCAAAACAGTATTGTTAGTTTTGCAATTGTATATAATTATATATTAGATTAGATACTATTAGAAATTTTGGTCATTCAAAATGACTTTTACTCTATAGGAAGGTGAGAAGATTTTTTGGAGCCAGTATAAAACTTTTTCAAGAATGTATGTAAATCTTTTAAAAAAATTTCCATTTATAATTATAATACAATAAATTCAAATATAACATTGTATTGAAACACTAAAATTGGTTTTTTCATAATTAATGCTAATTAATTATAAAGATGTGTTGGAAGAACCAACATTTTATCTTGAAAGTAGTGTTGAAAGAAACTAAAAAGTTATTTTTATTCTCATCAACATCTTTTAATTTTTTGAACATGAAAAATATTTTTTGAAAAGTATAAAAAACATATCCAGTAAGCCAAGTAAAAAAAACAAAAGTCTTAATTTTTAATTTAGTAAATAAATGTATTTAAAGTAAATAATTTTATTTGCATTTTTTATTATTATTTCAAATTTTAAATCCAAACATTATTATTTAATA